>TARA_B110000495_G_scaffold35457_1_pt1 | contig 24410 bp, 22 predicted proteins | sample TARA_B110000495 | Tara Oceans TARA_B110000495 (sample SAMEA4398219) | marine metagenome | biome: Polar Biome; feature: [MES] marine water layer (ENVO:01000295) within the mesopelagic zone...; material: water (ENVO:00002006), including particulate matter (ENVO:01000060) such as...... | reverse complement strand
TGTTTTAATCCGGGATGGGTACAACCATTCCGGTTTTATACGTTGATAAAATAATTTGTGTTTCTGTCCGAATCACACCGGGCCAACCTTGAACTTTGCGCAATAGATCTTCCAGTGTTTTAGAATTTTTTGTATTAATGAGTAATGTATGAGATCCGTTCCCTGTAGTAGAGAAACATTGTACAACTTCAGGTGTTTCATGGGCCGCTGCGGTTACTTCTTTATAATATTGTGAAGAATCTGACATAATTGTAATAATAGCAGCCATATCTAATCCCACAGATTTTGGATCAATAACAGCTTGAAATCTTTTTATAACTCCTGCTTCTTGAAGTTTACGAATTCGCTCTGTTACTGTAGGAACGGATACATTCACATTTTCAGCAATGTGGCTCGCAGATTCTCGTCCGGATTTTTGTAATTCGGCTAATATTTTTCTATCTATTGGATCAAGTTTCATAAAAGTTAATGAATTAATATTAATGATATTATTTAAAATAAAATGGGTATAACAAGTAAATTATAAAGAAAATTTGAATAATGCCTAAAATTATTAACTATTAACATTATTTAATTTAATATAATGAAAATAATTTCTGTATTTTCCTCTTTAAATTGTGCGTTGTACCTTAGACCTATATAATAAGGAGTAAAAATGTCCGATTTAGTTTTATACCATAACCCGCGGTGAGGGAAAAGCCGAGGAGCCGTGTCGCTCCTAAAAGAGAATGCTGTGAAATTCACAACTGTGGAATATCTCAAATCGCCTTTAAATAAGATTGAAATTTTGTCCTTAAGTGAAAAGATGGGAATAGCCCCAAGTGAATTTGTGCGGAAAAATGAAGCCGAATTCAAAGATAATAATCTTGTTGAAATATTAAATGACAATGAAGCCATGGCAGAAGCCATTGAAAAATATCCCAAAATTATGGAGAGACCCATTGCAGTAATGGGGAATAGGGCGGTGATTGGACGTCCACCGGAAAACGTGTTAACTTTACTTAAGTAAAAGGAGAGTCGCTTGAAAAACTACATAACCTTTATAGGTTTATTGTTGATTGTTGGATGTGAGCCGTTCGTTACAGAATTCGCAGATTCATCTGATGCAGTGATGTATCAAGCCGCACAACCATCAGGTGTGGCACATACGGGGCAGAGCATCAAAGTTGTCACGTGGAATATTAGATTTGGTATTGGTCGGTTTCCCTTCTTTGGCGATTCTTGCGGTGACAGTGTTATTTTGGATGATGCATCCATTGAAAAATTTATGGCGACTATAGCTGACTCTCTGAATGCAATGGATGTGGATGTGGTGCTCTTACAGGAAGTAGATGTGTCTTCCAAGCGAACCGGCTATATGGATCAAGTTCAATATCTTTTGGATAACACCAACCTGAATTACGGCTGTTATGCTTCTATGTGGAAAGCAGATTATATTCCCAGTTCCGGGATTGGGCGCATTGATGCGGGCAACGCAATTTTATCAAAATATAAATTGACTGATGCGGAGCGAATTCAGCTCCGTCTCCGAACAGATCAGGATGAATTAACTCAATATTTTTATCTCCGCCGGAATATTTTAAAAGCAAAAATTACTTCGTTGGCTCAAGGATCAAGTGAGTTTTATGCAGTGAATATCCATGCCACAGCCTTTGCCACAGACGATACCAAACAGCAGCACATTGATAAATATGTAGAAACGTTAGCAGTTATAAATGATGGTGGTGATTTATTTGTAACAGGTGGTGACTTGAATTCTGTGCCACCGGGGTCTATTACAGATTTTTGTGAAAGTGATATGTGTGTTGGGGAAGATTACCATACAGAAGCTGCGGAAGAATATCACAAAGAAGGAAGCTATTTTGAGAATTTTGACGGAGAACCAGACATCTTGCTCCCTTTATATAGTGTGTATAATTCTGCCATTGATTCTTCTGAAGCTAATCTCCCAAATCATTGCACCCATGGACCCAGCACCAGTTTTGAAATGAACAATATTAAATATGACCGGAAGCTGGATTATTTGTTTACAAATGGAAGTTGGGTTACAGATGCTGCCCAAACACACCAGGGCGCTTGGGAATTAAGTGACCATATGCCGGTGAGTTCAAAATTGAATTTTGGAGGTGAATAATGAAAAAGCTCATTTTCTATATTATTCTTAGCTCTATTGTTTTTGGCGAAACGAGAAATTGGGACTCACACTCAGCTTATTTACTTCATCAAAAGCGTTGGGAGATGGGGTTGTTTCAACCCTTTAGATATGGCTATTCTGAATCGATAGAGTATAGTGTTCATCCTCTTTGGTTTTTTATAATTCCAAACTTTACCCTTAAAAAATATCAAAATCCTATATATGCATTTACCACTGCCAGTCGCTATAAGATTTTTTACCCAACGCCTTTATTAAATATGGTAGCCAAAGATGGGACTTTAGGCATTATTGCGCCCGATTTCCAAATTCCACCCATGCTTGGATTATCCGCATCCCTACTCTTGTCGCGAGAAATTGCCGGTTTCAATACCACAATTACAAGCGGGATTGATCTTGGTTTGGTCATGGGTGAATTAGACAAAAGATCAACAATTGACCTTCCATTGATTTATCATCGATTGGGGATTTTTTATAATGGCTATGGGATTCATGTTGGATTAGACGTGCAGAAGTCTGTAACAACTAATTTGTCATTATTGACAGATTTTGATGTTCGATTCCTGCCCGGATTAAAGGGTAATAATTCAGTTGAGTCAAAGTTTTTAGTCGCTTGGACAAAGTCAGGTCGTTTCCGAATTGTAACCGGGTGTAAGCTTGTGGTGGGGGATTATCCATTTGGAACTGAGATGCGTTTATTACCTTATATTCCAATGTTAGAAAAATGGGTGCCAATTATTGAATTTCAATGGGCTGGAAATAAATCTTAGTTAAACCTTGACTATCGCCTAAAGAGCATTTAGCTTTGTCGGATTATTTTTAGGATAAATGGGCTCGGTGCATACCGAATCAGAGAATAAACAAAAGTCTTGGGATAAAGAATGACATTTTCGTTTATATTTACTATTTCCTTTTAAAATAAAAAAAACTAACAAACAAAACTCTATAATGGAGGCTACATAATGAAGCGATTTTCGCGATTAGTTGCCTTGGCTGCACTCATGTCATTTACATGGGCACAGACCACAGGTAAAATAAGCGGTACAGTAACAGCTGAAGATGGTACGGCTCTTTCTGGTGCAAATGTTTCCGTACTCGGAACTGCATCCGGTGCAGCTGCAAATGAGAATGGTGAATTTCTCATATTAAATGTACCTGCAGGATCTTACACTGTTAAAGGATCTTACATTGGATACTCATCCTTGGAAGTGGTTAATGTACGCGTAACATCCGGCTTAAACACTGATGTAATTCTTGCTTTGGGCGTTAGCGCAGTTGAAGGGGATGTGGTTCAAGTGACTGCAGAAAAACCTTTAATTCAAAAAGATGAAACATCATCAGTTAGTGTTGTAACTAGCGAGCAGCTTACAAATATGCCAATTCGTAGTCTAGATGGTGTGTTGGCTACAATGCCTGGTGTTGTTGTGCAAAATAACGATGTCCACATTCGAGGTGGCCGAGATAATGAAGTTGCCTATTTTTTAAATGGTGCATCCACAACAAATCTTGGTAACCGTGAAAACCTTGTATATGTCCCTCAAGAAGCTATTGAAGAACTACAAGTTCAAGTAGGTGGCTATGACGCTGAAGTAAGTGGTGCTAACTCTGGCGTTGTAAAGCGTTCATTAAAGCGTGGAACTTCGGAATTTACAGGTACACTCTCTCACCAATTTGATGGTGGAACCGCTGGTGATGATTTCTTTGGTGGCTATTCATATGGCCATGCTACAACTTTGGCATCTGTTAGTGGGCCTTTGATGGGTGAAAGTTTGAAATTTTTTGCAGCTTTTGAAAAAAGTGACGAAGAAGACCCTTATGTTAAAGTTTCTAATGCATTTGCATTTGATAAACAAAAAGATGAAAGTCCAAATGCTCCCACTTACGGTTCTGATGAATATGACCTTTCCTGGAAGGATGGCGTAACACCGGGTAGCTCAGATGAGTTTACAAATTTGACCGGGACCTTAACGTATGATGCTGGTCCATTACGCGCAACTGTTGGTGTAGTGCGAAATAGCAAGACGAATAATCAAGGTGGTGGTATTATGTCTCAATTACGTTGGGGTGGTGCTACAATTATGACTGAAGACAGTGTGAATGTTACTGTTGATCCTCGGTATTCGTTTACGGAATCGGCATCAACAATGATAACGTCCGAACTCACGTATGCGTTAAGCCCAAATACAATTCTTCGTGCCAACGTTAGCCAATACTCTCAAGAATCTGAGACCAATGATAATTGGTTTGGAACTAATTGGAAAGATTGGCATGATTCATCCGCTGTTCAAGGTTATCTGCGCATTGCCGATGATTCAACAGGTTGGAGTCCTTTTAAGAGTTACTATTCTCAGAAGTCTAGTTACCAAGTTAATGGTATGGATTTTTCAAGACCAGGAACTCGCCCTTCTAATTATTATAAAAGCGCTTATGAAAAAACGGGTTTTTCTGCAAGTTTGCAGCATGTTATGGGTAACCATGATATAAAAGCGGGCTTGGATTATAACGCGCATACGCTTCGTGATTATTATGCCAATCCAACAGTAATGAAATTTTCATTGGATAATGAAACAGCCATTTCAAAATATGGTCATGTAGGTTACGGTAGCTTTAATGATATCCCTGAAGATGTTCTTAAAACTTATATTGATGGATATGGCTATGATTTTAATGGTGATGCAATTACTGATGAATATAAATGGACAGATCCAGATGATGCTGAAAATGTAGTTTTGTTAGATGGAGCTAAAATGCCCACTGAAGTGGGTTTTTACCTTCAAGATAAAATGGAATTTGATGACATTATTGTAAATGTTGGAATTCGGATTGACCAATTAGACCCATCGGAGAAAACGTTGGCAACACCTGATTCAATTAATTTTTACGAAACTTCAGGTTATATCGAACCGGGGAGTTGGACAGACGTTGAGCCATATACAGAAATACAACCCAGAATTGGTGTATCATTCCCATTCACGGATAAAACAAATGTATACGGATATTATGGTCGTTTCTCGCAGCTAGTTGATTTGAACTCTATGTATTATACTGCTTACGATTATCGTACCCAGATAAACTCTGGTGGTAACTTTTATTCTAACCCGGTTGGATTTGGTTTAGAACCTGTTCGAACAACTCAGTATGAAATTGGATTTAAGCAACAAGTCTCAGATAACGCAGCCTTGAAAGTAACCGGTTTTTATAAAAACCAAAAAGGGTTAATTCAAGCTGATCGAGTAAGTACGTACGCAGGCGACCTTGATGGCGCTTATAACTATGTTAGAAATGGTGACTTTGCTACAACGAAAGGTCTGGAATTATCTCTGGCGCTTCGACGATATAACGGCTTGGCTATTAACATGAATTATACCATGTCTCAAGCTGAAGGAACAGGCTCAGGTCGTTCTAGTTATCTAGCTGCGTTAGACAGACAATCCACGCCACCTTTAATGGTAAATCCTGTTGACTTTAACCAGGCTCATTCTGGTTCGGTAAATTTGGACTACCGTGTTAGTGGTACTAACTCATTATTGGACGGGTTGGGTAGCAATATGCTATTCACATTTAACAGTGGTCATAATTTTACATATGTCTATCGTCCAGTAGGTGGGCAGGTAAGCGCATTTGATGCTGGGGTTGACTATATGGATGATACGCGTTCTCGCCAAGCCCTTGAATCAATCGGCGCATCTCAAACTCCATGGGTCTATAACTTAGATTTGAAACTGGATAAGCGGTTTGCCTTTGGAGATTATGGTGTAACTGTATTTGCTCGTGTGAACAATTTATTTGATCGCAGAAATGCGCTTAATGTTTACCAGGCAACTGGGTCTGCAGATGATGATGGCTTCATTTCTAGCGAAGTCTATTCTCAAGCATTTATCGATCTTTATGGCGATGATCCTGATGGAGATGGCGTAACAGATTATGAAGAAATGTATAGAGCGATTAATATTGATAATGATGAATCTTATCGTACAAGTGTTGGCGATAGATTGATTAGCGCTCCGAGACAAGCTTTTGTTGGCTTTTCTTTCGATTTCTAAACTAATAATTAAAGGAATAAAGGTAACCGAATGAGGTATCTAAAATATTTAACGACTGGCATACTAATTGTATCCGGTATATTTGCAAAGGAGCTTCCTGGCTCAAACAACGGAAGTTTCCGTTTTTCACCTAAGCTTGCAAGTGATGGTCCGGCTTATAGCTTGATCAACATTGGAAACTTTGGGTATTGGCAGAAGGATGATGCATATTCTGCACATACACCTTCTGGAAATAGTGGTGGTATCTATCCACGCTCTACAGCGGCTAATATTTATTTAGACGGTGTTCTTGTGGGTGGGTATGACGAGGATAATGTATTACATGTTTCTGGAACAATCTATCGTAATGGTATGGTTAGAGGATATGTAAATGCTGACGGAAGTGTGAACAATGACGATGTTGTTCGGATTTACCGTATTCGCAAAGACTGGGAAACGCTCACAGCTAACCAAGTTCGCTTGGACGCTGCAGAAATTTATGAAACAACAGTCTCAAGCGTAACAGATGCTCAAATCCAAAATGTACTTGACCAATATGAAACAGATTGGACAGAATGGCCAACCGATCTTGGGGCGCCTTTCTACGATTTAGATGGAGATGGTGTTTATGAGCCGGCTGACGGTGAAACTCCGGGTGTTGCAGACGCTGATCAGGTTATGTGGTATGTTGTAACAGATGCGGATGAGACTACAACTATGGATTTGTATGGTACGCCGCCTATTGGAATTGAGCAACAACTCACACTATGGGGTTATAATCAACCCGGTGCTGCACTTGGACAAATTGTTTTTAAAAATATTCGTCTAATCAACAAAGGTAGCGATACTCTTTCTCAAGCGTATATTTCATTATGGTCTGATCCAGACGTTGGCGATTATACCAATGATCTTGTAGGTAATGACACCGTACTCAGTTTAATGTTTGCTTACAATGGTGGTCCAGATGATGGTGATTACGATGCTTATGGTCTTGCACCAGCGGCAGTTGGTTATGATTTCTTTGCGGGTCCTATTGTTGCAAGCCCAGGTGATACTGCTATTTTTAATTTAGAAAAACGCCCAGGTTATAAAAACCTTGGTGCTTCAAGTTTTGGCTATTTTGTTGCCGGTGGAATTTATTCGGATCCAGGCCCTTATGGCGATACTGAAGCAGCTCGTGAATACTATAATTTAATGCGTGGTTATGCGCCTGTTGATGATTTAGAAAACCCAACCCCATGGACATATATTGATGAAAATGGCGATACGCTTGAAACAAAATTCCCATTTGCCGGTGACCCAGTTACAGGCGAAGGTGATTTGGATAGTGGTCCAGCTGATCGTCGTATGCTTATTAATGCAGGTCCTTTTACTTTAGCTGTCGGTGATACACAAGATATTGTTACGGCTGTAATTGGTGGTATTGGTGATACTTATTTAGCATCTGTTACAGATGTGAAAAACACAGATGCTGTAGCACAAACTTTATTTGATGATTTATTTTCATCAGTACCGTCTGCACCTCCCGCACCTGTTGTTGTTGCAACGCCTTTTGAAGATCAAGTCTTATTAGATTGGTCTGATCTTGATGGAGTAACAGCAAGCGAAAGTTCATTGAAATCTGGATATGCTTTCCAGGGATACAATGTGTATCAACTTCCAAGTGCTACTTCAACGAAAAACGAAGCTATTAGGGTTGCGACTTACGATTTAGTAGATGGTGTACAAACTATTTATGGAAATGTTTACCTGTCTACATATGGTGAAAAAATTGAAGTGCCTGTTCAGTTTGGTTTAGATAAAGGGATTAAACGACAGTTAATTGTTTCTGAAGACTATCTAACAGGTGGTCCTCTTTATGTTGGTTCTGAATATTACTATGCAGTGACAGCTTATAATTACAATAGCGCTCCTGCTTTAATTGAAGATAAAGCTTTAGAATCTCCATTAACACCACTTTATGTTCAATTAACGCCTCCTGATTTTGGTACACGATTTAGTGCAGCCGCTGGAGATGGTTTAACTATTTCACATGAAGGTCCAGGACAAGGTGAAGTTTCGGCAACCGTTACAAATCCTGTTGATTTAACGGGTGATACTTACCAAGTTTCTTTCACAGAAGACACGTCTTACACACACGTGAATGGCGTAGAACAATATGGGACTATGTGGACGTTAACAAACACGACACAATCTACGACAGAAGTTGCTTTTTATAAGCAAGCATCGAGCCAAACTGATGCAGATCAACCCATTGTGGGTGGTGTTCAAGTTGTAGTAAGTGGTCCTGACCCAGCAACAATTATTGCTATTGAAGAATATGCTTCATGGCCATCTTCCGCTACATTAGTAGATGGTGGCGTTGATTCTCATATTGCTGGTAGTTTAAGTCAAACTGGAATGATTCTTGATAACAGAGCTGGTGCAATCAATCAGCCATCTTATGCTAGAGATTATGATAGATTTGATTACTGGGGATTTGACGACGTAGTTATCGATTTTAGCGATTCTTCATTGACTTGGGAATACTACGATAATTATTTACACGTTGATAGTAATGGCGATGCCGTTTATCAGCCATTTTCTGCCTACCGTATCGAGCCATTTGGTGGAGATACTTTTCGTTTATTTGCGGGTTTTTGGGATTCTAATGGCGACGGTAAATGGAGTGTTAATTATGACGAAGCAGATAGTTCTTTCGATTGGCTAGCACCTACGTATGGTGCTGAATGTTGGGAGCCTATTTATTGTGTTCAAGGGTATGATACTCTAGGAAATGCAATCAGTTACGACCCAGCGGATGAAGCTTTATACATTGCTACGGGTGCTGGGATAGATGAAAATGGCGATGGTTATGTCGATTATGATGCATTAAGTATTCTTGCAAACTCTACTTGGGGAAGTTCTACAGGTGAGTTTACGTATCCATATATAACAGCAATGTTATTCAGTGCATATTATGGGCCAAATGGGGATGGTAGTTATGTGGTGGGAACAGCCACTGATGGAGGTTCAGCCGCACTCCCTATTGCTGGCAACTATGATAAATATGGTGTACAGCTAGATGTAAGTCATTATTTCAAATTCACCACTGCTAAAGGTAATACTAAGGATGATACATTCACTTTTACAACACCTAAAAGTGCTGCAAGTGATTCAACGGCTAAACTTGATTTAGATAGAATTAATGTTTTTCCAAATCCGTATTATGCGTTTAACAACAGTGAAACAAATAGATTTGATCATTATGTAACCTTTAATCATTTACCAGACGATGAGTCAGATGTAACAATCAAGATTTATTCTATTGATGGTGTATTGGTACGAAAGTTAGAATCAAAGGCAAATGCTAATCAGTATCTCCGTTGGGACTTACGTAACAGCAATGCTCTACCGGTTGCAAGTGGTCCTTATGTGGCTCATGTTAAAGCTGGAGCCCATGGAGAGAGAGTACTTAAACTCTATGTCATTCAACGTAACCAAGTAGTTAAATACTATTAAACCCTTCACGATTATTACGGAGAAAAAAATGATTAAAACATTTAAAAAAGTATTACCGACATTTATGGTAATAAGTTTGATTTTTGCTGGTGATGAATCACGAATTGGTACCAGTGGCGGTGGGCAATTGCTCATCCCTGTGGGTGCAAGAGGAATTGCCATGATGGGTTCCGATCGTGTTTTTTCATCAGGATTAGAATCTGTTTATTGGAATCCAGCAGGGCTAGCTAGAGCAAAGAGTACATCTGCCTTAGCAACCAACATGTCTGTATTCAATGACGTTTCAGTTAATTACTTTGGTGTATCATCTCCTTTTGGTAGCATGGGGTCAATTGCGGCCACAGTGAAGTCTATTGATTTAGGAGACATACCCGTAACGACAAATGAAGCAATGGATGGAACTGGCGCATCATTTAGACCTACCTTATCAACGCTTGGATTGACTTATGCAAATTCGTTTTCAAGTCAGGCAAATTTTGGGGTTACGGCTAAAGTCGTTTACGAGAGTATTCCTCGTGCCAGTGCATCTGCTTTAGCATTTGATATTGGTGTTCAATACAGTGGATTTGCTGGTGTTGAAGGATTAGGTTTAGCATTGGTTCTAAATAATATTGGATCTGATATGCATTACACAGGAAGCGGGTTAACAAACCAAGCGACTGGTGAAAGTGATATCACTGATTTCTATAGTTTAGATGCTTCCTATGATAAACTGCCTTCGACCTATAATATGTCTTTATCATACATCGTTGCTGGTGCAACTTTAGGTATGACATACACGAGTCATAATTTTTCTTATGATGAGTTAAATTTAGGTGCAGAGTATACTATGATGGATATGGTATATCTTCGCGGTGGATTAACGAGCCCAATGTTAGAAGAAGATTCTATGAATGCAGACGAAACTTTGTTTAGCATGAATTTTGGTGCTGGTCTTAAATACAAATTGTATGGCGTAGATATGGTCGTTGATTATACTATGCGGAATCAAGGTGACTCTTTTGATACAAGCAATATTCTAAGTCTTGGACTTTTGTTCTAAGCAGTATTTTACAATACTAAAAAAAGGGCAGATATTATCTGCCCTTTTTTTATATCTAAAACTTTATAGATGATCTATTTAAATATTCGGTTTAGCATATTATATAGATCTGGGTTTGAAACATCTTTCCCTAAATAAATTTCCTGTTCATCTTTTTGTAGTATCATTTCCCAATGAAGATGAGCACCGGCTCTTGAGCCCAAAGTGCTTTCTCGTATTCCTGAATTACCAGTTTTTCCCATAACGTCCCCCATTTTAATTTTTGTACCCGGCTTGATATTTTCATTGATGTGAGATAAATGTGCATAGATGGAAATTGTTCTGAATCCTGGAATAAGATCAAAGCCATGATCTAAAAAAATAGCCTGTCCTAATAAGACGTTATTAAAAATGTCAGAAGGTGTATGTCCTACTTTTGCACTAGCGTCTAGCATATTGACTCTAAATTCTGCGGGAACCTCTACATACCCATGGTCTGCCCTGATAACAATACCATCAGCGACTGACATAATGGGACTGCCCCAATTGGCAAAAAAATCAATTCCACGGTGTGTGCCACTTCTGTAATCCCGAGGTGCATTGGGGAGTCGTTGAGTTCGTTTTGGTACTGAGATTTTATAACAAGGTAATTGCAGTCTTAGAGAATCAACCCAAATCGGATTAAACGTCTTATGTATTGTTGTTTCAAGTGCAACTGAATCTTGAATGGCTGATAAAATGGAAAGATGAGAATTCTTAGGTGATTCGCCGGACTGGGCAGAAAGACTCAAGCCGCAAAATAAAAACGGAATATATAATTTCATTTTATTCAGTTTATCAAATGGTCCAGACCGGAAAAGCAAGTTTCGATCGGGAGCCCACTGAAAGATTGTACATTTTCTCCATTAATAATTGAATCAGATTTTTGTGTGCCAAATGAAAAGGATGGTGCAAAATAAATCACAGCCGTTGGTAGGTTTATTAATTGGATAGATTCTGCGATAGACCAATCATATTTCGCCCAAGATGTAGGAATAATCATTAACCCGTCTGCCCAAGATCTGTTTCGTTGAAGAAAATTAATTGCCTGAAATTGTTTATGAGTTTGCAAGAATTTCAGGGATACATCTTTTTGATGGACGTGTTTCCGAATTGCTTTATTGAGTTTATCAAGTGTGAGGCTTTTATTGGATTCAGAAGACTTCAGTCCAAGCAAATTAAGGTTTGGGCCTTGTAAAATTAAAATATTCATCTTAAAGGAATTAAATGACCTAAAATATACCCAATGATAATTCCTATCAGAAGCCCTAGAGTAACAATCCTGCTTTTTGCTAATTCGGTGGCATACCCTTTTTTTATAGCTACGCCTGAGACCACATACCCCATGGCATTAAGAAACCAAAAAACAGGGATAGAGATGACTTTAATAATCAAAGGTCCAATCAATGGAATCATCCCAATCAAGGCGCCTAATCCAACAAAAATTTGTGTAAAAATACTGATAACAAATGTAAGGAATAAAATGATCTTTTTGTCAATACCATAATACAACGCAATACTAATTGTTAAAATAGCCAAAACCCATCCAAAGATTTGTTTCCGATAAACTTTTATAAATGAAGGTTGATTATTCATGGAAAATTAACTGATTATACAATTTATAAAAGAAATGTCTATTTAGATGTTTTGTTCTTTTTATTGGCTTTAGGGCTAATGATGCTTTTCTTATATTTTATAATTGAGTTTGATTCATAATAATCATCTGTTTCCGCTTCATTTACACTTAAAAGTAGAATACCTTTTTTGCATTCATATTGACTGACAACTTTTTGATTATTCACATTTAAGGTTAGCATATCGCCTGAGATATTCCATAATCCGATACCGGCGGCATCCACGTTTTCATAAATACCTCGATAGCTAAATGTACCATCTGCACGAAAAGTGAGCGTTTCACGATCATTTATATTTTTCTCTGTCATCGTATCTTCATTTGGATAGGAAATAAAGATTGTCGTTATGGTTTGGAATTCCCAAATCCCTGTGATCTCATCCTGATTCTTTTGCGCAAAAAGCATTACGGTTAAGAAGAAGATGGGTAAAATACGAATCATTTTATTAAGATTTTTCATACGATATGGCTTTGATTGCTATCAGAATATAATTGAAAAAAATGATATAGGTGGTTATTCATTGATAGTTGCAGATACTGGAAACCATGCCGTTTTTAAATGGGCTTGGATTATTCTTTTGGGTACGGATCGAGATAACCATAATTCACGGATCACATCATTTCCATTTATTTCATCTAAAAAGTAATCGGAATTTTCACTTTTTATTTCTAATGGATTTTCCAATTCTATATCTAAGCGATAATGATCACAAAGAATGGAGTCTTTTCCATTCCACGCATTGGATGAATCAGCCCAAATAAATCTAAGTTTTCCCAAATTCCCTTGATGTTCGTAGCTAAACCATTTTGTATCCAATTCTGCAGGTAGCTTCTTTTGAACCATGGCCAATGCGGTAAGAATTGTTGTGGTTGATTCCTCAATTTTTATTTTATTTTTCTCGTCATAAATCAAGAGTCCAGATGAATCAACTTCAGCAGAAATAGTTTGTTTGAAATCTCCTTGTTTAATTTTTTTACCCCAACTAATTAGCGTAAATGTATTCGGTTCAAACGTAGCCTCATAAATATTCTTTGTGGGCCAAATCAATTCAAAAATCCCACGATTCTGTGTTGTGAATTCAATCCGCCCTGAATCATGGATAGTTTGCACAACGTGTGCTGCCTGAATTCCAAGGATAGAAATTGTATAAGATTGTCCGTGGCACATTCCAAAAAAAATGAGCACGGAAAGAAATTGTTTCAATTTTTCCATGAGAAGCGATTTTGAATTCCCATGAGTCCAAGCACTGGGATGTAAAAAGGTTGTATGGCTGCCCATGTAGCATATACTATTGGATTTATTTTTGACTCGAACAATTTTCCTCCAAAATATAGGACGCCTAATTCAAAGATAAATTTAAGAGAAAATGCAAAAATCCAAGCTCCGCCAAATAAGAATGAAATGAGAAGAGAAAGATTGCACAAAAATGCTGAAACTAAAAATCCAAAAAATAAGGGAGACTTTTCCGCATTGGTTTTTGAATTTGAAGACCATCGAGATCGTTGATTCAGAAATTCTGGAATAGTGGGAACTGCACATGTTGTGACGAAGGAATTAGGATCAATATTAATACCACCGGTTTTCAAGGAAGAAATAGATTGAACCAAAAACATATCATCACCGGAGGGTTTATCTTTGACGCTTTCAAATCCCCCAATTGCATCAAAATCTGATTTTTTATAAGCAAGATTTTGACCCGTTCCTGACCAAAATTGTTTCCAACCGCCCGCACCTGCATTTGCTGAAATTATGCCAAGAAAATCAATCATTTGGTATTGCTCAAAAAAGGACTCTCCAGTTACTTTAGAAAAACCAATCGAAATCGCATCATCCTGAATCACGCGATATGCCATACTTGCGACCCAAAGATTTCCTACTCTGCAATCTGCATCTGTAGAAACTATTACATCACCTTTTGCCGCATTAATTCCCAAGGTAAGAGCGTGTTTTTTGGGTGTCATTTCTGTGGATTTTTCATCCACTCGGATTGGGTTAATAAACGCATAATTATCAGAAGCTTCTTTAAGGATAATGGGCGTTAAATCTGTAGATCGATCATCTACAATGATAATTTCAAGTTTATTGATTGGATATTCCTGGTTCACAAGATCTTGAATAAGATCAGGTAAATTTTGCTCTTCATTTCTTGCTGCAATAACAACAGAAACAAAAGGTGTATCTTTCGTGGTGTTTATGGGATGTTCATCGTGCTGAAACAATCCCGAAATGATAAAAAGTACAAAGACAAGGTACGCTACCGTACTCAAGATTAGAAAAATGGACATAGATTAAATTGCTAGAAGTGAACCAGCAATTGCGAAATAAAGAAGCACACCTAAAATATCAATACTAGTAGTTACAAAAGGTCCCGTTGCAATAGCTGGATCAATATCAATTTTTCTTAAAAACATGGGGATGAAAGTTCCAACCGTTACGGCAATGAGCATAGAACTTCCAATACTCAATCCGACTACAACGCCCAACATAGGATCCGCATCTATAAAGCGGAATTTTGCAAATACACCTAACATTAAACCATAGAGTCCACCCAAGATGAGCCCAACGCGAATCTCTTTCATTAATATTTTAATTTCACTGCCAATCTTAATCCGACCGGTAGCCATCCCGCGGACAATAATTGTTGAAGATTGAGTTCCAATATTTCCGCCCATTCCTATGATGACAGGAATAAAAGCAGCTAAGGCAATAATGTTTTCTAACATATATTCAAACCTTCCAATAATGGATACAGCAATAATGCCACCAATCCAAGATGCAAAAAGCCAAGGTAATCTAGCTTTTGCATTTTCCCAACTTGATTTGAGTAAAATTTCTCTGTCTTTTCCCGCCCCGGCCATTTGAAGAAAATCTTCGGTCGCTTCTTCCCGAATCACATCTACAACATCGTCAACAGTAACAAGGCCGATTAAATGACCATCTGCGTCAAGTACAGGTACTGCTAAATAATTATATTGGGCCACAATTTGAGCCACATCTTCTTGGTCGGTTTCTGGACGAACAGAGTGGACTCTTTTTATCATAATATCTTTTAATAAAGTATCCGATGGTGTGGTAGCAAGAGCCCGTAAGGATGCTACACCCACAAGTCCATCATCTTCATCTGTGATATAAAGATAGAATACCATTTCTGCTTTTTCTTGATCTTGTAGAGTTTTGAGCGCATCCCGGCAGGTTGATTCTTGATAAAGTGTAAATACATCCGTGGTCATCATGGCTCCAGCGGAATCTTCCGGATATCCCATGAGTTCTTCAATTTCTTCTTGTTCTTCTGCTTTTAATAATTCAATGACGGATTGTGCTTGTTCATCTTCCAATGTTCCAAGGATATAACTCTGATCGTTGGCGGGAGCTTGTTCAAGTAAGGCGGCAATACGTTTTGGTGATTGGTCTTCCAAAAGGTTGGCAATTAAGGTGTCATCCAGTTCCACCAGGAATTCTGCAGTATGTTCATTTTCTTTCATAATATTGAACACTTGCAATTGCTCATCGTCATTAAAATATCTAAAAACGATTGATAAATCTGCAGGATGCGTTTTATTAATCAGTTTGATCAAGTTTGTGTGGGCTTGGCGGCGAAGAAGTCGACCAAATGTATCACGAAGGATTGTTATTTCATGGTCAAACATTTCTTTTTTCATGACTTGACCTTTATATTATTAATGGTACGAAAACCGAATATAACTGAACCCAATGCTAAAATTAAAACCCATGGTGCAACGTGACCATTCCAAATATAAAATGACCCTTCGTCAATATCAGAAAATGAAAATAGCATGGCAAAGCTGTTATTCATGCCATGAAGAATTAGGGGCGGAAAAACTGACCCGGTTTTCCAGGATAAAAATCCCAGCAAAATTCCCAAAAGATAAATTTGGAGAAACCAGTAAGGGTTCATGTGGATTGTAGCAAAAAATAGAGCTGTAATCAAAATCGCTCGCGTAATGTCTTGCCAATGTTTTTCAAGAAATTGTTGGAGAAATCCCCGAAATAATAATTCTTCACCCAAGGGTGCAATAATTCCAACGGCAATAAATAATAAAAAATATCCAATCAACGTATCGGGTTGAAGCAACCCACTTAAATCAACAATATATTCGGGTGCTGGGACAAAAACTTGGATGATGCGATCTAATTCATCGGAAAGTACTATTATTCCAAATGATAATATGGCCGTTAACCCAGCTAAAATTGGTGAAATTGGATTTAACCGTAGTGTTTGGGTAATGGGTTGTTTCCGACTTAGAAGAAACCAAATCAGAGGGACAAGCATGAATCCTTGTCCGATTATAAATGAAATAAATGTGTAGAATTTTTGTGAAGAATCAGGATTGGATAGACCAATCCCTAGGATGATTCCTCCCACAAGAAATGCGGAAAGAATGGACACAACTACTATGCCGAATGCGGCGCGAATACTGAACGTGTTGTTCATAAGGGTCAGGTTCTTGGGATTCCATTTTGTAAAAGTTACGGCATTGAAGCCTGTTTTTAAAAAGATGATTTGTTTAAATATGTTGCAATAATTACTTATGAATACAATTTGAAAAGAATTGGGATTTTTTATCTTTAAATATTTTTTGATAATTCATACATCAAAATGGCACCGGCAACGCCCACATTGAGTGATTCTCCAAATCCACGTTTTTCTATGGCTACAGTAAAATCAAGTTTTTCAAGTATGGATTCTGAGAGTCCGTGAGCTTCACTCCCTAATACTAACATAAACTTTTCAGAGTTTTCAATGTTACCAAGTGAATCTCCTCTGTGATCTGCGCCAATCAAAGTATGAGATTCAGCAAATAGATTTAGGTCAATATTTGTATGAATTGAAAGTCCAAAATGTGCCCCCATGCCAGCCCGAACCGCCTTTGGATTAAACGGATCCACACAATCTGGTGATAATGCAACATTTGAAAAGTTGAACCATGCAGCTGATCGGAAAAGTGTTCCCAGATTACCCGGATCAGAAATTTGGTCTAAATAAAGCCATTGGTTTTGAGATAAATTTGGGTCATCTTTTTTGGGTAACGAACATACAGCCGCAATTCCGGAGGGCGTTTTTGTAAAGGAGAGTTTTTCCATTATTTTAGATTGAATTTGCTCACAAGAAATACCGGTGTTTTGGATGGACTCCATGAAGCCCGGATTATCTTTTTGAAATGGTTCTGTGTTAAAAACAGTCTCTAAATCGGCCCTCATCTCTATTGCGGATTGGACGAGTCGCTTTCCTTCTATGAGATATTGGCCTGTTTCTTTTCGTGCTTTTCCCCGGGCAAGTGATTGGATGCGTATAATATCTTTATTTGTCATGATTCTTTTGGTAAACTATTTTTCCATTTACAATGGTGTAAAGCACATGCGTATTGAGAATATCCATTGGATTATTTGCTGAAAGTTCTCGATCCAAAACGGTGAAATCTGCATAAAACCCCTCTTTAATTTTTCCCTTTACACCTTCTTCAAAAGAGGCATAGGCGGCCCATTCTGTATAGGACTTTATTGCTTGTTCCATCGTCATTTTTTCTTGGGCTTGCCAACCATCTTTAGGCCAACTATTTTTATCTTGCCGCGTTACCGCTGCATAAATTCCAGCCAATGGATCCGGAAATTCTACAGGCGCATCTGAGCCCGCAGGGACGACCACGCCCGATTGAATTAGAGTTTGCCATGGATACGCCTCATAGAGTCGATCTTGCCCCAATCGTTCATCGGCCCAATACATATCGCTGGTACAATGGGTAGCTTGCATGGCAGGTATAACGCCCAATTCTTTAAATCGTGAAACATCATCTTTATGAACAATTTGGGCATGCTCTATTCGATTTCGTAAAAAAGGATTTGCGTTCTTTTCATATGAATTTAAAATAGCGCGAACCGCTCTATCTCCAATACCATGTGTATTCACCTGAAAGCCAGCTTTTGTTAATTTTTTTACAAGTGATTCATGTGTTTCCGGTTTAATAATAAGCAACCCAATATTGTCAGGATCATCCGAATAAGGTTCCAGTAAGGCTGCTCCACGGGAACCCAAAGCGCCGTCCATATAAATTTTGACAGCACGAATTTTGATAAATGGGTTTTCTGTTTCGGGTCCCGATGCAATATAGGGTTCATAATCATCTGGATTATTATGGAGCATGGTGTAAACTCGAACTGATAATTCCCCAGTCGAAATCATTCCTTTTAATACTGAAATTTCTTCTTTAGATGTTCCTGCATCGTGGATGGATGTGAGCCCCAATGTATTCAATAACTTTTGTGCTTTCAGGATTTGTCTGCGAATATCATTTGGGGATGCCGGTGGAATTTTTGCTTCAATCAAATCCAAAGCATTATCTATAAATATTCCTGTTGGATTTCCATTCTTATCTCGAAGAATTATGCCACCATCCACATCTTTTGTTTCTTGAGTGAGTCCAGCTAAATCCATGGCAAGACTGTTTGCCCAGGCTGCGTGGCCGTCAATTCGGCGAAATATTACAGGGTGTTTTTGAGTAATTTTATCCAAATCAGCAGCGGTGGGATATTCAAGTATGGGCCAATCATTCTGGTCCCAACCTCGTCCACGTATCCACGTTCCTTCTGGTGTATTATTTACCGCATCTAGAACTTTTTCAAGGGCGGCTTCTTTGGTGGGCGTGCCAACCATGTCCACTGTTTCAAGCGACCAACCCAATCCTGTAAGATGCATATGAGCATCCGTAAATCCCGGATAAATCCAAGCACCATTCAGGTCAATACGCTTACCCGCTACAACATTTCTATTAGGAAGAAGTTTAGAAATTTTACCGTCATTGCACAAAATTGCAGAAATACCAGGCTGGCCATATACTCGGCAATTGGTGTAAAGAATTGTTTGGGACGATTCACAACTCATGATGAGACATATTATGAAGATGAGAATCAAATAAAGATGGTTTATCATCGCTGAAAATAATTCCAAGAATTAGGTGATTTAAAGAATAATTATTTTTCATTTCGTTTATCATTGGATTACGAATATCATTTCAGTCTCACACGTGGAAGGGGTATCCGAATGTTTTTAACCATCCTGAAAATATTTCATATTTTATCTCAAAAAATTCGCTGTCTTACCATGCCATTATATTACCATCTGTATCTTTACAGAAATAATCATAATCTAGAAATTCTTCATTTCCATAAAAGAATGGAAACACCTTAACCCGGCGAACTTATGCTTCAGCGGAAGATGGTTTTGATCCGGAACCTGCATGAATAAATATTAATGGCTTCATACACAAAAAACAGCTATATCCCGTATTGAAAATCATGCCGAGGATATTCGATTATCAACATTGGAAAAGATTGCAGATGATCTTGGTAAAAAAATCACATTGAAAATTGTATAATATTTAATTGTATAAATTGGACTGAAACACACTGCGTGGATGTGATTGTGAAAGGCGACCCTTTGTACCATCCACTATTTCCGGTTTGTTGGGCAAAATAATCTCATCTTATTTTGGTACTTTACGTCTTTGTAGTCCTTTAGACCATTCCGTAATTTTCCCGTCAATATAACCAAGAAAAACTTTTTATTATGAGCAAAGGATTACCCAACAGAGATACAGATTTTTCGGCATGGTACAACCAGGTTGTAAAGCGGGCTGACCTAGCGGATCATGGTCCCGTAAAAGGCACTATGGTCATTAAACCTTACGGCTTCCAACTCTGGGAGAATATTAAGGAATCATTTGATAAAATGATTAAAGCAACCGGCCATGTGAATGCTTATTTCCCGCTCTTTATTCCAAAATCATTTTTGGCAAAGGAAGCGCAACATGTAGAAGGCTTTGCCAAGGAATGTGCAATAGTTACCCACACGCGTCTCAAAGCAGATGATGAGCATGGTATCATTGTTGATCCTGAATCCAAATTAGAAGAAGAAATTATTGTTCGCCCTACATCGGAAACAGTGATTTGGTCCATGTACAAAAAATGGATTCAATCTTATCGCGATTTGCCGGTGTTGATTAATCAATGGGCCAATGTGGTCCGCTGGGAAATGCGGACGCGGCTGTTTCTCCGGACATCCGAATTTTTATGGCAGGAAGGACATACCGCTCATGCAACCCCGGAAGAAGCTCAGAAAGAAACAACAGATATCCTTGAACTATACCGCCAACTGGCAGAAGATTATTTGGCAATGCCCGTACTCACAGGATTGAAGACAGAATCTGAAAAATTCGCCGGCGCAGATAAAACCTATTGTATTGAAGCCATGATGGGCGATAAACGAGCACTCCAAGCTGGCACATCCCATAATTTGGGACAAAATTTTGCCAAAGCATTTGATGTTACTTTTCAAACCAAGGATAATAAAAAAGAATTAGTTTGGGCTACGAGTTGGGGTGTCAGTACGCGTCTCGTCGGTGCCGTAATCTTAACCCATGGCGATGAGAAAGGTCTCCGTCTTCCGCCAAAGATTGCTCCAATTCAAGTTGTGATAATTCCTATTGCTCGCAACGAGGAACAAGAGAAATTAGTCAAAGATTATCTCGCGCCTATTGTTGAATCTTTAGAAAATGCAGGTGTTCGCGTACATCAGGATTGGACAGATCGGTCTCCTGGATTCAAATTCAATGAATGGGAAATGAAAGGTGTGCCGCTGCGAGTGGAAGTTGGTCCGCGAGATGTTGAAAATGGGAATATTGTTTTGGCTCGTCGGGATACCAGTGAAAAATCATTTTTACCCAAAGATGAAGTTGTTGGCCAGATTCCAGAATTATTAGAAGAGATTCAGACTGGACTCTTTCAACAGGCATTAAAATTTCAGCAAGAGAATACACATAAAGTTTCCACCTATGATGAATTGAAAAAAATAATTAAAGATGGTGGATTTGTTCGCTGCGGGTGGGATGGAACCGATGAAACGGAAGCCAAAGTGAAAGCAGAAACAAAAGCCACAATTCGCTGCATTCCAACGGGTGAAAACCATCAAGGATTGACCTGTGTTTATTCCGGGAAACCTGCCAAGCATGAGGTGATTTATGCAAAAGCGTATTAACTTTTTAACCACCAAGAGCACGAATTGACATGAAGAATTTCAAACCCATTATCATTGATTTAAAGTCAGGATTAACTAAAATATTAAAAATAATTCAATTTAATCTTCCTTGTCATAAGGGAGAATTAAAGTGGGAGCATGGTGGAAATCCCGACTTTTTATCGGGGTGGGGTTATATATAAATTTTTTAATATTTTCAGTAAAAGAGAAAGCTATAACATTGATTCATTTTACGCCATGATTATCCACACACCCGTCATTGTTTTAAAATCATTTCCTTACGGTGATACATCTCTCATCGCTCGGTGTTTTTCTGAAGACAAAGGGAAAATCAGTCTCATTGTTAAAGGGGCCCGTTCCAAAAAATCACCCAAGTCTGCTCAATTTCAACCCTTGAGTTACATAGATGTGATTTACTACAATAAATCCAACCGAGATTTACAGGTTCTTTCCAAAGTAAATTTCAGAGAATCCTGGCCCCGGATTTTAGATGATCTTCGATCTATCACACTCTCAATGGCTATTTTGGAATTGACAGAAAAAACGCTTTCAGATGAAGATCCTCACCCAAGACTTTTTGCCACGCTTGTGAATGTATTTCGTGCGTTTAATGAAAAAAAGGCAGACCCCAATATTCTATTTTGGTTTTATGAATGTGCTTTATTGACGCACCTTGGATTTCAGCCTATTTTAGATCAACTAGAATTCCCCGGACTCACGTTGACGGATCCAAATGCGGGACCAAACAGCGGATTAATTCTTGCCAGTTTGCTCGCTGAAGATATTGAAAATCTTCCTACAGATATAGTAACGCCAATTGACCGGAAAATTATTGGTGATTATTTATGGACTTTATTGCGTTACCATTTTGACGGCTTGGCAAAAATAAAATCCATGGATGTAGCACGAAAGATCTTGGCTGATTAAAATTTTTATTCAAAGTTTTATGTGTTAAATACTTGTTTTGAATAATTTTGTAAAAAGTAAATATGGTATAAAACATGGACGGTGGAAATTACGTTTTACATATTTACATATTTTTTTGGAAAATAATGATTTCAATTTTCATCAGAAAAAACCGACACTGAATAAATAAAAATGGTATCAGGAATATTGACACAAGAAAATGGCGCATCCTTGATATTGGATGAAAGCGGTGTGCGCCATTTTGAAAATCGAGCCATTTGGGATGGATATCTTTCCCATTGGTCTGGGAAAAAAGTATATGCGAGGGAATTGGTCCAACGAGATTATGATTCCAATGAACCGATACTCATACTCTGGCCGGACGAAAAAGAACCGGATGAACCGTTTATTGATCTCTATTATAATGAAAGACTTATCAAATATTTTACATCTCTTTTGGGACATACCGCTATCAATATAAATGGCTCAATATTTAACTTTTCCCATTTGATGAATGAGAATGAGATTATGGGAAAAGAAGAATATTTGTATCGCCCTGCTTTGGGAGAATTTGCGCCGTCGCCCAACAATGACGCTTTTGAAATTTTGGATAATGGTCGCGCTTATTTTGACAAATTTGGTCGCAATTTCATGCGCACCATCCATCGGATTCGTATATATGGATTAGATACTGAAAAATTCAGGGCTGTTTTAAACCAAAGTTTAAAAAATATTTTGGATACGCCACCTGATCCAGCACAACCAGAGAAATACCGTGATTTTAGTATGGTATCCAACAATTGTGCAACAGTGATTCGGGATGCATTCCAAGTTTGTGGTTTTCCGGGAATCAAAGGTCGATTTCCCAGAGATCTTTTTATAAGCGCAACGTACCATTTATTTAATACGCCGGCGTTAAATGTACACTTCACAAAATTACCCCAGTTAATTGTTCCGGAAGCACCTTTAAGTAGTGTTTCGCCCTTATTAAATCCATGGAACTATTACCGATGGAATGAATTACGTATATTTAAGACTTCATGAGATATCAATTTCAATCTAACCCCGGGCAACTTTCCTACAAACCTGCTTTATTTACTGATGCTATTAAAATTTTAGTTTCTGTGAATTTTGGAATTTTTTTACTCCAAACTATCGCAAGGACAGAAAGCTTATTTTTTCCACTTTTTGGACTTGTCCCGAAATTGGTTTGGTCTGAATTCATGCTTTGGCAACCTTTCACGTATTTGTTTTTTCATGGTGGCGTGTGGCATGTATTAATAAATATGTTTGTCTTGTGGATGTTTGGTAGTGAGCTAGAGAGACTTTGGGGAAAAGAGTATTTTTTGAAATTTTATTTTGGAACGGGTGTAGGCGCTGGACTCGTTACCTTACTTTTTGGACTCAACTCAATGACACCTATTGTTGGCGCAAGTGGTGCTGTATATGGCGTATTATTGGCCTATGGGTTAACCTATCCCAATCGAACAATTTATTTGTATGGACTTATTCCAATAAAATCAATTTGGTTTGTAATTGGCATTGGTACGATTGCTTTTATGTCATCGTTTAATACGATTTCTCAAATTAGCCACATGACTCATTTATCAGGAATGATTATTGGTTATTTGATGTTGAAGCGTCCCATCCATTTTAATGGTTTATGGTTTTTTATTCGCAAGCGAACCATGGAATACAAAGTACAACATGAAGAAAAAAAGGTGTCACACCATAAAGCAATTGAACAAGATATTGATCGAATTCTTGATAAAATTAATCGTGAAGGATTTGATAGCTTAACTGATGAAGAACATGATAGACTGTATAAGGGGAGCCAATCACTCTCCAAAACAAAGAAAAAAGACTAATCCTATATAATCTTTCACTTTAACTTGATGATACTTAATTCATTAATCAACTCTCTACTGTGCTCATTGTTATATTTGCAAGATTATTCCTCAGTGAATCTTTAAATACTAGAAAAATAATTGGTATATTATTGGCAATATTCGGTGCTTTGCTGGTCGCCATGGTCGACCAAGCATAAATAAAATATATTCCAATAGAGAAGCCCCACATTCGTGGG
>TARA_B110000495_G_scaffold201297_1_pt1 | contig 25597 bp, 23 predicted proteins | sample TARA_B110000495 | Tara Oceans TARA_B110000495 (sample SAMEA4398219) | marine metagenome | biome: Polar Biome; feature: [MES] marine water layer (ENVO:01000295) within the mesopelagic zone...; material: water (ENVO:00002006), including particulate matter (ENVO:01000060) such... | reverse complement strand
ACTACTGCTAAATCGATTCCTGGAACTACTCCCGCAAGGTCGACAGCTTCTGTTGCAGTCGAACCCTGCCCGACTACTGACCAGCCATTGGACTGTAAGAATGCCGCCATCGCTCTTCGTTGATCGGCATCATCGCCAATGACGACTGCAAACATGTCACCACCGGAGCGGACTGCTGAAGCCAATAGAGGAACTACTCGGTAGCTACCTGTGAATGATTCTTTTGGAAGTGTCGAAGCTAGGGTTAATGCGGCTTCGTACTGCACACGACGATCTGGATAATACATTGCTCGCATAAGAGGTTTTTCGCCCGCAAGCAACGAATCCGCGCCAGCAGTTTCAGAAAGAGCCGTGATAGCTTCTAATGCGAGAGTTGTATCGCCCATTTCAAGTGCTCTGTCTAAGACCATCTGTGCTACATGAGGGCCAAACACTGTCGCATAAAATGCTGGGCTATGCGGAAGATTCCCGTACACCCTGTCGTTTTGACCTGCAAGCTCGCGGTCGCGTCGTAAGTTAGCTGCAACAAAAACACCCATTGCATTTTCGTTTTTTGGATTCAATGCAAGTGCTTGCTCAGCAAATGACATCGCCATTACGTCGCCGTACACTTCTTCGTGTACGTCAAGAGGAACAAGATGATTCTGAGCGTCCCAAGTCCAGTATAAGTTCAACCCACCAACTGGCTCAGTGATGACTGAATCTTGCCAATCAAAGTATTGGTTCGCAACAATCGTTTGGAGAATTGATAAATCTGTGTTTTCATCGATACCCAAACGAGAAAGTGCTTGGGATGCTGCATGCTTTGCAGCAGGTGATTCTTGCGAATCTTGCATAACTGCAACAAGAAACGGTGATGCGTGTGCGTATCGAATATCACCAAGAGTTTTAATGATGATTACTTTTGAATTATCATCCATATGTGGTAACGCTACGCACAAAGGGATAACTGCGTTGCGGCCAATTTTGGTAAGCATTTCGCGAACTTGTCGCATGGTTTGCGCGTCTCCGGAATCTTGCAGGGTTCTGAGTAATGCTGGAACTGCGTACTCACCCGCTTCTTCCAAACGCTTCTCTGCAAGAATTCGCTGCCGAGTTGTGCCGTCTAAAAGTTCAATAGAACCATCGATGCGGGCAGCATTGCGAATCAGATTCGTGCGTCCTGTTTCGTATCTAGATTCAAGTTCTCCTGCGAGTGGCTCTAAATCATCTACAAACATTGCCCAACCGATTGCACGATCAAAACGAGCTTGAAGTTCCCGGGTGCTTGAAACTAATGTGTAGAATTCTTCATCAGAGATTTCGCTCCGAATGAGTTTAATGGCATACCCTTCAGCATATTCAACATTCGCAGTTAATGCGTAATGAATGAAATCATCAAGATCGGAAGATGCTTCGTTGCTCTGCGCTTGCAGTGCGCCTGCTGATGCAAAGAATGCAATTGCAACAATGGGTATGAGAGATAAGAGAATTCGATTTCCAAAAGTAAACATGTGCTTGCTCCGTGAGGGTAGCTAAATCACGGCTATAAAAGCCGCTACAGAAGTGATTGCATATCTTACCCCTTTTTTTGTTGCAAGTGAAGCATAAATACCCGTATACTTCTCACATCAGGGCGTTCCTGCAGGTGTTCTGCAGGATGACTACCTTTACAGGTAGGCAAGGGAAGGTGGTGAAAAACCACCGCGGACGCGCCGCCGTAACGAGTTTGCCACGTCAAGTGGCACATTTTGTGTGAAGACCACTGCTTGCGCCATGTTATGTGCACAAGTGGGAAGGTATGCAAGATTGTACTCGGAGCCGGAAAACCTCTCCTGATATTCAGTGTTGCCTACGCGAATCAGGCTACGGCGCTGTAGGTGGATTTCGCCTTCACACGTACTTCTCGCACGGCTAAAAATAGGGAGGCCGCGCATGTCGTCTTTACCAATAATCGTTTCTTTGCTTCTTTCAAATCCATGGGCTGATACTGTTGTTTCCTTCGATGAAGGGATCGGTGGCACGCCTGGCTACAACATTGCAGAAACTGCGATCGGTGAACCAAGCCGGTTTACTGGTGGAGATATTTGGCCTGGAGTTGTAAGCCCATTCAACGCACCATGGTTTTCGGATGAAATCGTATCCATCGGCGCAGGTGGTTCGCTTGTTGTTGCATTCAATTCTCCAGTTACCGACGACCCTATGAATCCTTGGGGCATTGATCTACTCGTGTTTGGAAACTCGGGTCTCCTAGATAATTCATGGCCAGCAGGAATCGTCGGCGGTGTTTTCAGTGACGATGGCGGGCAAATTGAAGTATCAGCAGATGGGAAAATTTGGGTTGCTATCACAACAAACGAAGCGGACGGACTTTGGCCAACATGCGGGTTCATCGACAGTCAACCATACGACGCAGTCGAGGGTTCGCAACCATCAGATTTCACTATGCCAGTCGACCCTCGGCTCACATTAAATGATGTCATGGGTCTTACAAATGACGAACTAATTGCGTACTACAGAACTTCAGGCGGCGGCACCCCGATTGATCTTGCTGGAACGGGTCTTGATGAAATTTCATACGTGCGAATTTCTGTAGACGCAAGTTCTAAACTATCTCCTGAAATTGATGGTTTTTCAGATGTACAAGAACAATTCGTTGGTGATGTAAATATGAACGGCGTCGTAGATATTACGGATTTACTCATACTCGTTGGCTCGTTTGGTCCTGCAGAAATCGGCGGACCGCTCGCTGACTTTAATGGTGATTTGATTATCGATGTTATAGATCTTCTTGCTCTAATCGGAAACTGGTCTTCGTAAATGCGACGTGGGTTTTCACTAGTTGAGTTGTTAGTCGTTCTAGCAATCGTTGGAATCCTTATATCATTTATGGTTCCAGCGATTGGCGGCGCGCAACGCCTGAACCAAACGACTGTTTGCAAAAACAATCAGCGACAACTGGTACTTGCTGCAGTGCAATATACAAATGATTTTGAAACATACCCTCCTGCTTTTACGAGTGAGTTTAAAGCGTGGGATGATGAGACTATTTTATGGCAATACATTGACACTCCAATTGAACAAATGATGTGCCCAAAACATATTCATACAAACCACTCGGCTAGTGGGTACAACTACAACACTTCGTTCATTGGCTCAGAAGCATACATCTCTGGTTTTGTTGTCGATGGTGTTCAACCTTCCGATTGCAAACACCCATCGCATTGCGCAATGTTTGGAGACAGCAGTAAAAATAAATTTATGCGTTCACCTGATGCAGACGCCGTGTACGACCCATACACCGATCCAAACACACGGTGTGCCGGCATGCAGGATTTTCGTCATGACGGAGGCACCGTTGTGGCGTGGCTTGATGGCCATGTCTCGGTGCAACACAAAGCATACAACGAGTGCAACGATGACGAAGACTCTGGTTTTCTTAGCGAAGACAATTCGCTGTACAACCCAATCTCATTTGTTCTTCATTCATTCCAGGGGTACGCTACGCAAGATACTTGTGTACCAGCAAGCACATCGGCGTCTGATTGAGGAAGTTGCACAAGGCCATTCGTCTCTACTGTGTGCATCAAATCGCCTGACCCCTGCCAAGTTGGAATTGAGACCCTGCCGTTCTCAAGAACGCACGGTCGAAATGCTTGACGCGTAGCATTTGGTTTCACATCGCATGCAAGAGGCGCAACTTGCCATGGAAGTTGTGCAGGCATTCCTTGCATTTGTCGAACTACGGGCCACCCAAACAAACAAGCGCAAGCCAAAGCTGAAACTGGATTTCCCGGCATCCCAAGAACAGTTGTTTTTGCATGTGTACCGACCATGATGGGCTTGCCTGGCTGAATGTTGGCTCCCTTCAATACAGTTTCAACGCCAGCGTCTGCAAACACTTCAGGAAAATAGTCACGTTTTCCTGCGCTGATTCCACCTACTGTTACAACTATGTCAGCATTGCTGTGTAGCGATTCTGCCATACACGCTCTCGTTGCTTCAAGGCAATCCTCAACGTGCAATGTTGCAATGATTTCACAACCCATCGACTTAAACGCTTGCGAAACCATAGCATTGTTAGAGTTACGTATTTGGTTTGCCTTTGGAGTCTCGCTGATTGGAACAACTTCATCGCCACTTGTTATCACAATAACTTTTGGTGTAGTAACAACTGGCACGTCTGCCAACCCTACGCTCGCGCACATACCGATGTGATGCGGTGCAAGTTGGGTAAAGCAATTCACAAGTACATCACCTTTCAGTGCATCGACTCCTCGCATATGCATTCGTGCGTTCAGTGATGGCTTGTCGCAATGAAAAACAACTGTATCTAGGCTGTTATTTGTTTGTTCATGTGGAATTACTGCATCGCACCACTCTGGAACAGGCGCGCCGGTTGCGATTGCCACGCACGTATTTGGCGGGCTATGTTGTTTGAAAGTACAACCTGCTGGGATTTGCCCAACTACCTGTAATTCGACTCCGCGATGTATTTCATCAGACCTAACTGCGTATCCATCCATTTGCGATCTATTAAATGGCGGGAAGTCTCGGTCAGCAAGAACATCACTTGCTAGGATTCGCGCGAGTGATGAAGAAATCGGTACGTACTCGGTCTTGCTCGTGCAAACTACTGCATCAAGAACCGTACGCAATGCTTCATCGTATGACGGAAGTTCTTGCATTACCCACCGCTCACTGGGGGAAGAATCGCGACGACTGCTTTGTCTTCGATTGGCGTTTCAAAGGAGCAAAGAGTTTTGTTCACTGCAATTGCACACGTACATTTGAGTTGTGCAAACTCGGGTACTTGTTCAGATAGCAGCCCGAATAGGTCGTTTCCTGTTGATTGAACAGGTAAAGTGAGTTGCGTTTCTCGCTTCCCAAACACTTCAGCTGCTTTCGCAAACAAGAGCACCGTACATGTAATATTATCTCCTGCCAAAACGTTGCTCTAGTTCTTCTATGCTCAATCGCATCGTAGTAGGTCTCCCATGCGGGCAACTACTACCACGTTCAATTTGTTTGCGTTTCTGTAACAAGTCTGCAAGTTCCCTTGGAGATAAGTGATCCCCCGCTTTGATGGCTGCTTTACATGACATCATATCTACAATTTCAGCCAGAGCTTCTTCTTCGCTAGTTGGAAATTCGTTTGACCCAAGTACATCTAGTAACTCGCGAATAAATGTAGCCCCGTTTACATTTCTAGAAACTAGTAGCGTAGGTAATGCGTAGACAGAAATCGAGGAAGGACCAGATGCCGACAACTCTATGCCTAACTTTTCAAGGAGATGGCTATAGGTTTCTATGGCTTCCAATTGACAGGCATCCGCATCAACTGCATCTGGAACTAACAATCGTTGCGATTCTAAATTACCCGCTGACAATCGTTGCATGAATTCTTCAAACATCACGCGTTCGTGCAAGGCATGTTGATCAATAATCAAAATACCTTGGTCGTCTTGCGTTACAAGAAAACATTTATGCACTTGCAAAACCGCATCACTACCCAAAATTGTAGGGAGTGGAGTTTCCATGGGAAGATCAAATCCAAGTGAACGACCGTTATTCTGCGTCGTGAACGATGGTATCTCTGAAGCACCAAACTCTGCTTGCTGAACACCTCCTCCATACCCACCTCTAGCAGGAGCGCTTGGATACTCTGAAGGCGTATACGCTGGGACAAAATCTTTTTCTTCCAGTGCAGACGAAATCGTTCTGTGAACTAAACGCCAAACGACATCTTTATTTCGAAAACGCACTTCATTTTTTTGCGGGTGCACATTTACATCAACAAGTGTTGGTTCCATTTCTAAAAACAGCGCCGCGGTAGGCCATCGCTTTGGTTCGATCAAGCCTCTAAATGCTTCTTTTAATGCATGCGTAATTGAACTATCAGTAATTGATCTACCATTGACATGTACTCGGATATGTTTCGAAGTTGGTCGAGCAACGCTTGGTGTACCAACTAAACCCCAAAATGTAATACCTTCTGCTCTCCCCTCTATTTCCATAAGTTCGCCGTCAAGTTCTGTACCAACGATGGAAAGAATTCGTTCTTTAGGCGAAGTCTTTGGATAATCTAGTAACAGGCGGTCCCCACTTGACAAAGAAAAACTGACATCATTGTGCGACGAGGCTAACTTTTGTATTACTTCGCGGACTCGCGTAGTTTCAGCACCATCAGATTTCAAAAACTTTCTTCTCGCAGGTGTGTTAAAGAAAAGACGTTTCACTTCGACAGTTGTTCCACCGCTCATCGGTATCGGTCTAGGTGTAGACATCATTCCACCATCGACCTCGATGGATGCACCTTCTTCGTCTTGTTTGCGTCTGCTTTTTATTGACAAATGACTTATAGAGCCGATTGAAGCAAGTGCTTCCCCTCGAAATCCTAACGATGCAATTGCTGCTAAATCTGCTTCTTCTGAAATTTTGCTTGTTGCATGCGGGGTAATTGCTAATTCGATTTCGTCTGCTGCAATACCACAACCATTATCGCTTACTCGGATGAGATCTCTACCACCATGCTCTAGTTGCACGTCGACCCTCGTGCTTCCCGCATCAATGGCATTTTCTACAAGCTCTTTCACGATACTCGCAGGCCTATCTACAACTTCACCCGCTGCAATTTGGTTTATTAAAACCGTTGGCAACTTACGAATCGTCATGTCATTTCCCTCGAAGTCGACCATGCGCGTTTCATAACAATGGGCATACGCCTTCCCCTGCCAAAGGTGCGAGGAGATGTTTTGAAGATGACTGATGCTTGGTCGCGTTTAAATTGTGCGATATCCACCATGCGAACTATCTTTTCATGTAATTCTGATGAAGATGATGCTGCCTCTTGTAATTCTTCTAGACCAAGTCCGCAATCGATGTGCAATCGAAGAACTGCATCGAGGACATCGTATTCGGGAAGCGAATCTTGATCAGTTTGGCCAAGCCGCAGTTCAGCTGAAGGTGGCTTTGTAATAGATGATTCTGGAATAGGGGGGGCAGCGAAACCACATTGTTCATAGTTTGCGTTTATCCAGCTTGCAAGCGCCCATACATCTGTTTTGTACACATCACCTATAAGCGAGATGGCGCCATTCATGTCGCCGTACAACGTACTGTACCCAACAGCAAGTTCTGATTTATTACCCGTAGCGAGTAGAAGTGAACCATTGGTATTACTTACAGCCATCAGCAACAGGCCTCGTAGTCGAGCTTGTGCATTTTCACCTGCAATGCCAGATTGTTCAAGGCAAGCATCCCCAAGTGTGCGTTCAAAAGCAACGTGCAAGTGTTCGATGGGCAATGTCTCTGTTTGAATCTGAAGATTTTCAGCCAATTTCTCAGCGTCTTCGATAGAGCCGAGTGATGAAAATCTTGACGGCATAAGAACGCCATGTACTGCATTACCGCCTAGAGCGGCGACGGCAATTGTTGCGACAACTGCTGAGTCAATCCCACCAGAAAGCCCAAGCAAAACAGAGCCATGGCCAGTTTTCATAACATAATCACGCGTCCCAAGGACGAGTGCATGCCATAGTTCTTCGTATGTGCTGAGTAGTACTGGCACAATTGGTTGTGCATCCAAACTAAAAGATTTTGCTTCTTCAGTAAACAACGGAAGTTCACCGATGATTCCATCTGAATTTGCAATAAACGAACCGCCGTCAAAAATCAAATCGTCGTTTCCGCCAACTTGATTGCACATCGCAATAGTAACGCCGTACTTAGATGCTAACTTTCTCGTGTATAAAATATGCTCGTTGTGTTTTGTTGCAACGAAGGGAGATGCACTTGGGCAAACAATAATATCGCACTTTGCTTCTATCAATTGTTGCATCGGATCAGTGTCGTATGCTGATGCAACGGCAGCATCGTTGCCCTGCCAAAAATCTTCGCACGTTGCAATTCCAATTGTTTTACCGTACGCGGAAAACGTACAAATACTCTCGCCCTGTTCAAAATATCTTTTTTCATCAAACACGTCGTAGCTCGGTAGTAACAACTTGTCGCTTACAGCAATCACATTACCTGCATGTGCAACGCTTACAGAGTTTCGTATTCGCCCAGTGACTTCATCAACTCTTGGGTGCCCTAGAAGAACGTACTCTTCTCGAGTTGTACAAGCGATACTCTGCACTGCTTGTTCGCACGCTCGTACAAATTCTATGTCGCACAGCAAATCACGAGGCGGGTACCCGCAAATAGCCATCTCTGTTGTCAGAATAATCTCTGCATCGAGACTAGATATTGCGTGCTGTAACTTCTTGGTGTTACCTTCGATGTCACCCACTATTGGGTTTAGTTGTACCAGACCAATACGCATATATATGTATTGTACCAATGCAACGCAAGCCCGCCAAAAGGCGAGCTTGCGGATAACACACTGGTTTGGAGAAACCAGAAGGAAAGGAGTTTATGGTTAATACACGAGTGCAACGGCGTTTTCGATGGAATCAATCACTTGCCGCACTGTAAATGGCTTTCGTAGAACGCCATCAAAGCCACTGCATGTTAGCTGGGTAAGTTGGCCGTCACTCAGACGCCCACTCATAGCAATAATTTTAGTGGCTTGTAGTTCGTCGCTCTCACGAAGTGATTTCGTGAAAGCCGTGTAATCATCGCCGCAGAATTCAAGGTCAAACAGCATGACATGTGGTCTGAAGCGTTCGCACTCGACGCCCGCTGTAAACGGATTGCTGCACGATTGCACAACATATTCTGTTTGGTCAGAAAAAACACGCTCAAGTGTTTTACAGACTTCTGTATCTTTATCAACGATAAGAACTCTTGTATTGCCTGACATAAGCCCGTCAAAGGGTATGCCATGCTCTTGCATAAAGTTCATAAGGGATTGCACGGGAATTCGCCGATCTTTCGAACCTGGAATTCTGTAGCCTTCGATTTGACCGGTGTCAAACCATTTGCTTACTGTTCGTGCAGCGACGTTGCAAATTTTTGCGACTTCGCCAGTTGTTAGTACATCTTTATCGAACGGATTTATCATTGCCACGTTCACCTTCAGTTAGAGTGCGGTTAAGGAATCCACGTCTCCACGTGGTATTACGACAACTGAGGTTTCGTCAATGCAGAGGGCTCTATTTACTCCGAGGGTAAGGATTGTGTTGAAAAAACGAACAAACGCCCGAATTGTTGAATTCGGGCGTCCGATAATGTTCTTATGCGTTAATGTGGGTAACTATGAGCAGTTTGGACCTGCGGAACGAACGGCTTCGTCCATCGCGTAGTTCTTGTCATTTGCTCTAAATTTATCTGCAAGTGCCTGTGCTGTAGTGACATATGCTTCCTTATCACCCCACGTCTGGCAAGGGTCAAGTACTTCTGAAGGTACATTCGGTGCGGTCGTAGGGATTTGAAGGCCAAAAATATCATGTGCCACAAACTCGGAATCAGAGAGTGAGCCATCTAGAATTGCAGTAACAAATGCACGTGTCCAGGCAAGGCTAAAGCGTGAGCCAGTCCCGTATCCCCCACCGGTCCAACCTGTATTTAACAACCATACGTTCGCATCTTGGTCTTTCACTCGTTTTGCAAGCCAATTTGCATATTCCATTGGTGGACGAGGCAAGAATGGCCCGCCGTAGCAAGGACTAAAGAATGGCTGTGGCTCTGTAACGCCCGCCTCTGTACCTGCGAGCTTCGATGTATACCCATTGATAAAGTAATACATAGCTTGTTCTGAAGTAAGTTTACTTACAGGAGGCAAAACACCAAATGCATCCGCTGTAAGAAAGATTACATTTTTAGGGTGTCCACATACGCTTGGAATTTTTGCGTCTGGAATATAACTGACTGGATACGCGACACGCGTGTTTTCAGTGTTTGAACCATCGTCGTAATCAGGAATAAGAGTGTCTTTTTCAAGAACGACATTTTCAAGAACTGCACCAAACTTAATAGCATCCCAAATTTGTGGTTCGCCTTCTTTTGAGAGCTCTATACATTTTGCATAACAGCCACCTTCGAAGTTAAAAACACCGTCATCGCTCCAACCGTGCTCGTCATCGCCTATTAGAGGACGGTTTGGATCAGCGGAGAGCGTTGTTTTTCCTGTCCCGCTTAATCCGAAGAAGAGCGCAACGTTTGTTTCGTCCTCTTTATCAACATTCGCAGAACAATGCATTGGAAATACATTCACTGCAGTCATATCGAAATTCATCGCATAAAAGATAGATTTTTTGATCTCGCCCGCGTATCGAGTTCCACAAATAATTACTTTTTTTTGTTCCATCGATTGAATAATGCACATGTCACTATTCAAGCCCAGAGATTCCCAATCTTCAATCTTTAAATTGCAAGCATCGATGATTGTCCAGTTCGGGTCAAACCCTTCTGTAATTCCACTTGGGATAAACATAGTCGCAGCGAACAAACTTTGCCATGCCTCTTCAGTTACGACGGACACGTTCAATCTGTATCGCTCGTCAGCACCTGCGTAGCCATTGAACCTAAACAGTTCATTTTTAGTATTCATATACTCTGTTGCAAGCGCTTCAATTTTTGAGAAATTTTCAGGTGAAATCGGTTGGTTCACTTTGCCCCAATCGATGGCATCGTGAATGGCTGGAGTATCTTCAACAAACTTATCCTTGGGTGAACGACCTGTCCGTTCGCCAGTGTCACAACAAAGCGCGCCATTCGATGCGAGCACCCCTTCGCCACGTTCTAACGAGAGTTCTACTAAACGTTCTGTTGACAGGTTTGTGTAGACTGTCATTCCGGGAAAATTGAGTTCGTGTGTTGCAGTTTTCATGGCAAATCTCTTGCTGTTATTACTGGTTTGAAGAAAATTGAGTCAAACGGGATATTCTACCCACATCTCGACAGAATTGGCACTTTTTCTCTTCTAGAAATGCCATCAAAACAGCAAGTGATATTGACCTTCTGAGCGAGTGCGGATACCCTTCCTATTCCCAATGGCGACCGTAGCTCAGTTGGTAGAGCACCGGGTTGTGATCCTGGATGTCGCGGGTTCGAGCCCCGTCGGTCGCCCTTCCGGGTCTAGTTCGAAGTCACATACAGGGCCTGGTGCACCAGACCCCCTACAAACTGCAACCACATTCGCTGCAGGTATCAACATTCGCAACTTTTCTTGGATATCCACACTGCAAACAATGGTCTTTTATCCATGGACGCTTTCTCCAAAAGAGAAGCATCACCATACATGGCCCAAACAACCAAAATGCTGCAATGATTGAAAACACAAGCGCAAAAAAAGAACCGTTTTCACAGTAACAATTACTTCGCCTTTCAACCATGATCGCAAGTGGGATTGAAAGTAACACCTCCACCACTGTTCCTGCAAAAAGTAACCCGGTTACACGAACCAAAGGCGTAGCATCGTGATTCTTCCGCATGACAAACTTCAGTAAAAATATCGACCAACAAAGCCATGCGAATCCGAGCACTGCCCAAAATACCCATGGTTGAACCGCGTCCTCTTTTGGTGACTGTAAAACAATCGAAGTAACGAACGAAGATATGCCGAATAGCAAAACCATTGAGCATATCGAAGCTAAAAAAGCAGCAATTACAAAACTGACTTTCAATGATTTGCCGTACAAGGATACAGTTGGTGGATGTACTATTGGTATGAGAAATACACATTGCGTACCTACAATCAATGCTGCAATAATCAGTACAGCTTCCCAATACACTTGAGCAGAATCGTTCCCTAGCCACCCTATGTAAAAAATTGCAGCCTGCAGAATTGCGGCTGTTACTACATAAATGCACAGAATAAGGAAGATTCGTTTATAGGCTTTCATGGCAAACACAGTACCAGAAGTTACAATTTGGTTATGAAATTTCACGCAATCCAACACGATGTCATCCCTGCTGATGCCTCTGCTACAGAACAATGTATCGAAGCGATCATGGCGAAGTCGTTTATTGCGAAAGGTGATTTTGTAGTATTGCCAGAGATGACTACTACTGGCTTTTCTATTGATATTAATGCCATCAGCCAAGGCGATGCTGTAGCTTGGGGATGCCAAATCTCAAAACAACGTGGAATATGGCTTCAAGTTGGATGGGCCAACCGCCATGAAAACCGCGCTTCCAATTGCGTTAGTATCTGCACTCCAAGTGGTGAAATCCTTACGACCTATGAAAAGGTTTTCACATGCAATCCATTTGGAGAAAATCAAGTTATCGATAAGGGAAACTCGATTTGTATTGTTGAAATTGAAGGTCGTAAGATTTGCCCCCTCATTTGTTACGACTTACGATTCCCAGAACTCTGGCGCCTAGCAACTCTCGCAGGTGCTGAAGTATTCACAAATTCAGCAAATTGGCCAATCAAAAGAATCCATAGTTGGAAGGCACTTCTGGTCGCGAGAGCTATCGAAAATCAAGCGCAAGTCATTGGTTGCAATCGAATCGGACATGATGATGTTGCACATTGGGGTGGTACTTCGATAGCAATATCTGAGGAAGGAATTATTTTGGCATGCGCCACCGAAACTGAGCCAGAATGCCTCAGCGCTTCCTTTGCAAAATCTTCGTCAGAATCATGGCGAAATGAGTTTAAAGCACTGCAAGATACAGATAATTCATTGCTTGGGAAAATACAGGTTACGCATGTCAGCGCTTGAAAAATGGCCCGTTGTCGGGTACCCTTTGCGACTTAGGTAGGCGAAATAGCTCAGTTGGTAGAGCACGGCATTGAAAATGCCGGTGTCCCCGGTTCAAGTCCGGGTTTCGCCATTATCCGGCTTCCCGCATCCGTTCCATACGCATTTTGTACATTAACCGTTTCATCGTATCGTTTGATGCACTAGATGCACACATTCCACCTAGCGGATAATGTTCGGACAGCGCTGCTGAAAGCCGTGCTTCCGTTGTCATCATAAAATATGCGGGCCTATCAAGAACACGGGTTGCAAACTTCAAGGCTTTTTGCAAGTAACGCGGTGTCGTTGCAAGAACGAGGGTATCCCCTTCAAGGTTCATCGGTAAGCACTTAAATTGCCAAGCTTGCCGAGCAGAAACTAGTTTCTTTGCATCGCTTCTGGGAATAAAAGAGAGTGGGTCAATGGTAGGTGCGTTGAAGGCATACTGGTATGCCCATGCTTCCTCGATTGCTTCTGTTGAGATGTTACAGAGCTTTTCAGCAAGTTCGCCGAAGGGACGACCTGACTTTTTTTGGTGCTCTAAAATTTTGTGAACATCTTGTTCACTGAGCAATCCCTGCTCAACTAACACCTCTCCAAGAAGAAGTGCACGAGTGTTTTTCCATGTAGTTGTTTCATCCATAGCCAGACCATCGGCCTTGCAGTAGTCCCACTGAATGAGTCTATACGAGAAAGCATTACCATCACGTAAAGCAGTGCGGTTTGTTCCGTCTGGATTTGTTATAGGGCGCTGTTTAGCAGCAACAAGCCTGCCCAATGAGGTTTTCTGGGTTTAAAGCAAGCAATTCCTCTTTTACAAATTGCCCATCTTTACGGATGATCTCTCCATCGAAACTAATTGTTCCACCGCCATATTCTGGTCGTTGAATCAAAACTAAATCCCAATGCACTTCGGATTTGTTTGTATTGCATGCTTCTTCGTACGAATTGCCAGGCGTGAAGTGCAACGAGCCTGCAATTTTCTCATCAAACAGAATATCCTTCATTGCTTCTTTTATATAAGGATTAAATCCTATAGCAAATTCACCAACAAAGCGTGCACCGTCGTCAGTATCGAAAATATCGTCAAGGAATTCCGCACCTTGATCTGCAGTACAACCAACTATTTTTCCATCTTTAAACTCGAGACGAATATTTTCGAAAGAGTGACCACGGTATATAGATGGTGTGTTGTAGTGAATGACACCCTGAATGGAATCCTTCACAGGCGCAGTGAATACTTCGCCATCAGGAATATTTAATTTTCCACAACAAGGGATTGCAGGAATATTTTTTATTGAAAATGTCAAATCGGTATCGCCTGGACCTTGGATATGCACTTGCTCAGCTGCATTCATAGCATCAACAAGTTTTTCTGCCGCTTCTGCCATCAAGCTGTAATCAAGAGTACATACATCAAAGTAAAAATCTTCAAATGCTTCTGTATTCATACCAGCAAGTTGTGCCATCCCGGCAGTTGGCCAGCGCAGCACGCACCAACGTGTTTCGTTCAAGCGCTGCTTCATGTGAACTGGCGCTCCGTAGATTCGACCCCACGCTTGTTGACGGTCTGAGTCAAGACCGCTTAACTCGCTCACGTTATGCGAACCACGCATTCCAAGATAGGCATCCATACGTTTCATTCGTTCAAGATCGTACTCAGACCACATTTCATACTGTGCATCTTGTGCATCGTCATGAAGCGCTCTCATTATTTGTGCATCTCTGATTGCAACGTGTGGGTGACCCCCAACTTTCGATGCTGCTTTCACTAATTCAATAATCATTTCTCTTGGCATATCAAATGCTTCAATGAGAATATGTTCCCCTTTTTGTAAACATGTTGAATAGTTGATGAGCAGGTCAGCGAGTTTTGTATATCGAGCGTCTTTCATTGGACGGTCCTTTCAATAGTATGAGTGAATTATATATGGTACAGCCATTCGGCTATTTTGAGAAGATATCTTGCGCAAGTTGTGCAACAGGAGTCAGAGCATCGTACCCTTCGCGCATCCACAGCTTACCCTGGTACTCATGGTGCATTGGCGCTAACCAAAACCACCCTGCAAGCTGAGAATCTTGCATCTGATTGTTGCACCAAAATGCATCCTTACTTCTTCCGTGTGCAACCCGTTTCCCTTTAGCAGGGTGCTCGTCCCAGCGCTCAACATATGTACCAAGCAACGCGGACTCTACATCCCCAACACCTTGCAAATGTGGAGTGCATACCAGTATAAGATTCGATTCCTTTGGCATGAATTGTTTATGCGCTCTATGCAACAACCGATCTATTCGTGGCGATTCATCAACGAATCCACTTGGCAATCCTATTACAAGCGCTACGCGTCGTTCCTCTTGGGGTGCTACAATTTTTACGCCACCAAGTTCAACACCATTCGCATCTCGAACCACCTTTTCGTCACCTAGCCTCGCGGTTTCGATGAACGAAGCTGCTGCAATCACGAACGCTTGCATTGCTTCGTCATCTAACGATTCTTGCCAACGCACTTTTACTACCCACGGTTTTTCAATCTGTTCAAGAATGCGTAACCTAGAGGAAATTTGCATACGCTTTGTCGTTGGCTTTCTACTGCCAAGCCTTTTTACATGAACAAAAAGCGAAACGCCGTTGCGTTCTAGTAACAAGTCGCAAGTTTTTCCTGAAGGCGTTGGCACTTCAACTTGTATCGAGCATCCACATCGCCTTGCATGCAACGCAACAAGTGCTTCTGCAAACGAGTCTAAAAAACCTCTCCGCGTTTTACGAGCTTGTAACCTATGGTAAAGAGGCTCTAGTTCAGAATCGCCTTGCCATGAACGAATCATGCCTACTATTGCAGGGTTTAAGTCGTTTGCGAATTGATCTAATCCAAAAACGTTTGGTGTCAAAATCTACTCCAGATATTCATCCAAAAGTAGTTTACTCTTCTTGAAATTTATGTGGCGGAAGTTGGCAACATTCTCCATTTTCAAATGGAATAGCCCATAATTTTTCAATTCCCACACTCGCATCTTCGTCCCCTATACGAATATCACGCTCCCGAGAAAGTAGTTGCTCGAACTGGTTGCGACCTATTTTGATCGTATAAATTGAACGGTCATCAACCCAATCTCGCTCAACAACCTCGGTCCGTTTCTCAATAAAGTCGACTGCTTTACTTGCTCTGCTTGGCAATGAAAGCGTGACTTCACGTATATCGCCAAGCACAACAGCTCGTGCTTCTGAAGCGAGAATTTCTAATCCCTCACCCGTAATCGCAGATACTTGCACTGCATCTGGGAATCGGGAAATCCAAACCAAACGGTCTGTGGCATTTTCAAGTTGATCAATTTTATTTAACAATAGCAATCGAGGCTGGTGCCGCGCGTCAATATCGTCAAGAGTCGCCTGTACTGTGTCCAGTTGAGAAAGCGCATTCGGATCAGATGCATCGAGCACTAACAACAACAACTGGCAGTGTGTTGTTTCTTCTAGAGTTGATTTAAAACTTGCGATTAAATGGTGAGGCAATCTTCGAATGAATCCGACCGTGTCAGAAAGCATGACTCCAGTTCCGCCACCGAGTTCCCATCGCTCTACCCGCGTCGATAGGGTTGCAAAGAGTTGGTCATGCGCCCAAGCACCACCTGCAGTGAGCGCATTAAAAATTGTGGACTTCCCTGCATTCGTATACCCAACTAAACCTACTGTAAAGTGATCGTTGTTTCGTTTTTCTACTTCGCGAACAGAACGGTCTTGTATTTCTGCAAGTTCACGGCGCAATTGTTTTTGCCTTCGTTGCACAAGTCGCCTATCTATCTCAATTTGCTGCTCGCCAGGCCCGCGAGTACCAATACCAATAGGCGCCCCGCCAGTAACTTGACCAAGGTGGTCCCACATTGCACGCAGCCGAGGATACGTGTACTCTAGTTGTGCAATTTCAACCTGCAACTTTGCTTCTGTCGATGAGGCGCGACTAGAAAAAATATCTAGAATCAATTCGCTGCGATCAATTATCTTTCTTTCTGTTGCTTCTTCCAAGTTACGGATTTGCGCTGGAGTCATATCATGATCAAAAATAATAATGGAAGCATCGACAGAATCTGCAAGCTCTTTTAATTGTGTTACTTTTCCTTTGCCAATAAACGTCCGACCGTGAGGAAGCCTACGCCTTTGGGTTACATGGCCAACAACTATCCCGCCTGCTGATTCTGTTAATGCACTCAACTCGCCAAACCGTTCGTCCAACGAAATAAATTCGCCTCGTAATGATAATGCGACGAGGATTGCTCGTTCAGCGACTACATTTAAATCTTCTCTTTGTTCGTGTCCCATAGTGCTACAGCAAGGTGTTGCTTTTGGTATTGTAATGCACTGAAAGAATACTTATTGCTTACAGGAAACGACTGAGGGGGAAAAGGAACGCGCATGTCACAGCGATCTCGTTTTATGCCCTTTATACTCGTACTTCTCGCAATTCTTGCGATAGTGCAGTTTTCAATTGCCATTACAGGGAACTCTCCTAGTTATGAATGGTTCGACCCGCTCATCGATGTAAGAGACGTACTTGTAGATAGGCATGTAAAAACTCCAGATGAAGAGAGTATGCAACAAGCAGCCATTGTTGCGATGATTGAATCTCTTGATGATCCGTATGCAATCTTTGTCCCTGATGACAAAGAGAAAGCATTTATGAAAGACCTTGATGGTGATTATGCCGGAATTGGTGCAGAAGTAAGAATGATTGACGATGAACTAGTCATCATTTCGCCAATGGAAAATTCCCCAGCGCTCAACGCAGGTATACAAGCAGGCGACGTTATCGAGATGATTGACGGCGAGCCAGCAAACAACTCTACGATTACTGAACTGATTGACCGTTTAACAGGACCAGTTGGCACCGAAGTGCTTGTAGTGGCTAGGCATAAGAATGGCGAAAAAGAACAAATCACTATTACTCGTGGCCACATTCAATCGCAAAGTGTTACTGGCATAGTAAGAAGAAACCAAGAATGGACCTGGTGCTTAGATGAAGAAAATGGCATTGCCTATATCCGCATTCGCCAGTTCAATGAAACAACACCGCAAGAACTTGTCAATGCTTTAAATGCAGCAGCAAGACAAGGACTTGTGAATGGTCTTATCATTGACCTTCGTGATAATCCAGGTGGCTCACTGCAAGCGGCTGTGTATATTTCAGATTTGTTCCTTCAAGAAGGAACAATTGTTACGGTAACGGGACGCGCTGATCCACAGCGAACGATTACTGCAGACTCGTATGAAATTTTTGAAGATGTTCCTGTACTTATGCTAGTCAACGGCAACTCTGCTTCTGCTTCTGAAATTGTCTCTGGCAGTTTGCAAGCCAACGGCCGAGTTGCAATCTTAGGCTCTCGAACTTTCGGAAAAGGGTCTGTCCAAGAAGTGTTGCAACTTGCTTCTGGAGGAATGTTGAAATTCACAACTGCACGATATGACCTTGCAAGTGGTCGCACCATTGACAAAAAACTATCTGAAGATAAATCTGTTTGGGGCGTAGATCCAACCGATGGCTTAGTTATTCCTGAATCACTCGATGAATTACGAACAAGGATCGAAAGCCGAGAACCCTACATCATCATTACAAACGACGAACCTGAATCTTTTGTTTGTGGCGACGTAGACTGGTTAGCAAACACGTACGGTGATTTCCAATTGTCACAAGCACTCATAGCTGTGCGGTCAAAATTAGACCGGGGCGCATGGCCTCAGCTCACAGATGAAAAGCCAGTTTCCACAGGAGTGCGAGAAGAAGTAACCGTTCTGGCTAAGCATCGGCTCGAAATTCTTAAAACGCTCATTAACGTCGACAAAGAGTTAGCAACCCTTCAAGAGATTCAAGATGATTCTGATGAATCATTATTGCCAATGGATGCAAACTTAAAGAACGCAGTCATGACCATCACTGATGAAGACGGCACTGTCATTGGCGAGTGGAAAGTTAAAAACGGAAATATAGAAGCAGCACTCGATTCCTTGCAACTCGAAAATACAGAAGGCTCAGAAAAATAACTAAGCAGTTAGCACTATGACTTTACTTCTTGGAATTGAATCCAGTTGCGATGAAACGGCTGCTTCCGTTGTAAAAAACGGCAGAGTAGTATTGTCTAATATCGTTGCTTCACAAGACGAATTGCATATCGAATACGGTGGTGTTGTTCCCGAAATTGCAAGTCGTGCACATATCGAACGCATCCTTCCTATCATCAAAGAGGCTATCGCTACAGCAGATATAACAGTTGAACAGCTCGACGGCATTGTTGTAGGAAACCGACCGGGATTGATTGGCTCGCTTCTAGTAGGTGTTGCAGCAGCAAAAACACTTGCATGGTCATTACAAAAACCTCTTATCGCCGTCGACCATGTAATAGCACACCTCTGGGCACCAAATTTATCAGGTGCTACTGTGGAGTATCCAGCACTCGGTGCCGTTGTTTCTGGCGGACACACTTCCTTGCTCATTCTTGATGACCCTGCATCCGTCACCTGCATCGGGAAAACGATTGACGATGCCGCGGGCGAAGCGTTTGATAAAGCTGCTGCTATTCTTGAACTAGGTTGGCCAGGCGGTAGAAGAATAGATGAGGCAGCCGCAAAAGGAAACCCTGTGTACAAATTACCGAGGCCAAAAACAAAAGGCGAACGCCCCGACTTTTCTTTTAGCGGGCTGAAGACAGCACTTCTATACGGAGTCCGAGGGAATCCAAAAAAGATACACGGGAAAATTGTTTTTCCAAGAAAAGCAAATGAACTCTCTGAAGAAGAAGTTTGCGACTGGGCATGCTCGTTTCAACAAGCTGCCGTAGATTCGATTATCAATGGAATACGGACCGCTCTTGCCAACAATACTGTACGATGTGTTGTAACAGGCGGTGGCGTTCTAGCTAACACCTACCTGCGTACACAACTTAAGGCCCTCGCTCTTGAGTTTCACATTCCAGTTTATTTACCCGATTCCTCGTATTGCGTCGACAACGCTGCGATGATTGCAGGACTCGGTTTTCACTTGTTCGAAAATGGGCATCGCGAGCCCCTTTCACTCAACGCGTCACCAAGAGGCGTCGCCTCCTAATTTTCAAGACGAATTTCAGACCTATGGCCATACCATCAAAAAATAAATCCTCACGTGCAAACGAATGGCTTCCACCAATTGAAGCATTCCAAAAGACAAAACATTCTGTTATCGAAGGCGAACACCCCGCCACCCTCGCAGAAGAAGTTTTTCTGAAACAAGTTACACTTGATTTTGGTCGAAGCAGCGGTCCAGGCGGACAACACAGAAATAGAAAAGCGACTTCATGCACTGCCACTCATATTCCTAGCGATATAAGTGGCGAAGCGACAGAACGCCGGAGACAGAGTGAGAATAGAAAGATGGCTGTAAGTAGATTGCGAAGAACACTTGCGACTCTTCTCAGGTGTAAACTCAACTTGGCTTCGTATACTCCTTCCGAACTATGGGAGAGCAGAAGGCAAGGCGACCAGTTTCCAATCAATTCAAAACATGGCGATTACCCTGCAGTACTTTCAGAAGCGCTCGATGTTTTGTTTGCCAGCAAATTTGATATGGCAAAAGCAGCAAATTCATTGCAAATCTCTAAGTCGCAAATCAAGAAACTAGTTTCGGGTGACAATCCCGCATTCACTTGGGTGAATGACCAACGGAAAGAACGAGACTTACATCCACTACGACCATGAAAACTACGCAACTTACCAACTCGGTTCAATCACATATTGATGAAGTTCTTCATGAATTGATCGACATTCGGCATGACATACATGCCCACCCTGAACTTGGATACGCAGAAACTCGCACGAGCCAAGTGATTCAAGACTTCCTTAGTTCGCATGATATTTCATTTAAAGCAGGGCTAGCAAAAGGTACTGGTGTACTTGGGCACATCGGAGGCACTGGTGACAAAGCAGTCGGGCTTCGTGCTGACATAGATGCGTTGCCAATTGTGGAAGAAAATACATTCGACTGGAAATCTGTGCACGAAGGTTGCATGCACGCATGTGGGCATGATGGCCATACAACTATTTTACTTGGCACTGCTCTGGTACTTTCCCGCATAGCGAAGGAACATGCATTACCGAATCCTGTCACGCTAGTGTTTCAACCTGCAGAAGAAGGTGGTGGTGGTGGTGAACAAATGGTTCTTGATGGTTGCCTTGATGGAACTATCATTGGCCCTGAAGTTGGCATGATGTTCGGGCTTCATGGCTGGCCTCAACACGCCCTGGACCATGTTGCCACACGTGAAGGTCCTATGCTCGCAGCAAACGTCGATATTTCAGTCACTATCCGAGGCGTAGGCGGACATGCAGCGTTTCCCTACATGTGCAAAGACCCTATTCTTTGCGCTTCGCAAATAGTTTCCTCGTTACAGCAAATGGTGTCTCGAAACACTGACCCGCTTGATTCTCTTGTAGTTTCCATAACGCAGATGCATGGCGGCACCGCGAAAAATATTATTCCAGATGAAGTCTCATTTTCTGGGACGATGCGGTACTTGCAACAAGAAACAGGCGATCTAGCGAAAAAACAATTTGTTAAAATCGTCAATGGCGTTGCGGATGCACACGGCTGCAAGGCGACAATCACGTTACGCGACGGGTATCCAGTAACAAAAAATCATGCAGACGCCGTTGACTCTTTCTTTGAAATCGCAAAATCGACTATAGATGCAGATCGTGTTTCAGAGTTTGAATACCCTGTCATGGGCGGAGAAGATTTTTCGTATTACTGCCAAAAAGTACCTTCGTGTTTCTTCGCGTTAGGGTTACTCCCAGACGGTCAAGAAAGCATGGCGTCTCTGCACCAACCAACATTCGATTTTAACGATGACGCAATTGCTACGGGCATCAAGTTATTTTGCGCATTAGCACTGCGAACCGAACTAGGCTGATGATTGCGAAACATGAAAATCAATCATTACATCGTAATGAATAAATTCTATTTGCATAAACAGTTGGACAAGTTTCGGATCGAATTGTGTTCCTGCGCACGCAGTTAACTCATCGAGTACCTTTGCCCGATTAAGACCATCACGATATGCTCTCGAAGAGCACATTGCATCAAATGCATCTGCTACGCCAAGGATACGACCAAACAAGGGTGTGTCTTCTGCAGAAGTGCCGTCTGGATATCCCTTCCCATCCCACCGTTCATGGTGAGAGCGAACACCAGGCAAAACCGCGTGCAACTGTGGGACGTCTTGCAAAATTTGCTCACCAACAACGGGGTGAGCTTTAATTTGTGCAAATTCTTCCTCCGTTAACCTGCCAGGTTTTTGAAGTATAGATTCTGGAATACCTATTTTTCCAATATCGTGAACAAGACCACAGATATGTACTTGTTCTACTATTTCTTTGTCCAACTCTAAAAGGGTTGCTAACTCTCTTGAAAGCCAAGCCACGCGTTCCGAATGACCACACGTGTACGTATCTTTTGCATCAAGTGCAGAAACCAATGCTGCAACTGTTCCAAGAAGTGAACCGTGGCGTTCTTCCGTATACCGCCGTTCTAAATCAATACGCTTTAAGTTTGCCATTGCAAGGGAAGCAATTTCTGCAAGCCCAGTACAAAATTCGATGTCATCGTCAGCGGCTTCTCTACTCACCTGACCGCCACGATTGTCTAAGTAAATACAACCCGCAACTGAACTTCCTATAAGGATTGGTATGCAAAGTGCCTCTTCAATTGAGTATTGCATGATGCTTTGAGCACCTTCTTCAACCATATCAGCCTTTTGGAATCGAACTGGTTCGCCTTCCATAGCAGCATCGAGCAGTGACCGGCTAATGTTAGACGCATTGTCTAGACTGATGCGACCTTTTGCAGCGAGCATTTCTATTCTGCTGCCTCCAACGGGTCGAATGACCGCAACATTACTAAATGCTGTGCCTGCACTTGCAGCCGAGGCAAGCGCCTCCGCCATTTCTAGTTCACTTTCTGCTCTATGAATGACTCTGCTACATTCAAGAAGCGCTTCAAGTCGCTCTTGTGCAAGCGAAACGCCGCCCTGAGTACGGTCAACCCTAAGAATCGATGTGCCTCCCATTGCTTTTGCATCATCGTACGTTTCGGTGAACATGTTATCTTGCGCATGATCAACCACTTGAAATGTGTATGGTTCAATAGATATCAAATCAGCAGAACGCAAACGCACGGCTTGCTCTTCTTTCAACTTGATGCCGTTTAAGTACGTTCCATGGCGAGAACCATTATCGCACAACATCCACACTTTGCCGCTTGAGGTAGGTTGCATCGTAATAATCGCATGATTACGAGAAACAGTGGCGCCTTTAGGGAGCGAAAGCTCATTTTCATCCCCCCTGCCAATTGAATACCTATTCTTATCTTCCAGAGCCAGCATAGGAGTGTCTGGCCCGTGAAGGGTTTCGAGAACAAATTTGGATTCCATAGACATTCCATACAGAATACTCACCCACGACGAATTCATCCATAAGAAGGATTGCCGAATCATGAAAGATTTGTTACGATACTCCGTTCACAAAAAACCGTCAACACCACTGCCGTCGTGCTTGCTACTTAGGCCTGCAAACACAAAATGACGACGGTGGAAGGTAAAGGAGACAACAATGGCCAAAAAGATAATTAAGCAATTTAAGGTGCTAGCGCCTGGCGGAAAAGCCACACCAGCACCACCACTTGGACCTGCCCTTGGCGCAAATGGCGTAAACCCAGGTCAATTCATCCAAACGTTCAATGATAAGACACGTGAACTCAACGGCAAAATCGTCGGTTGTATCATCACTGTGTTTTCAGACCGCTCGTTTGAACTTGAAATCAAATCTTCACCAGCAGCAGTTCTACTTTGCGAAGCCGCAGGCATCGAGAAGGGTTCTGCCGTCCCACACCTTGAAAAAGTGGGCTCAGTGACTAAAGAACAGATAAAAGCCATTGCTGAAGAGAAAATGGAAGACCTCAACGCAGCTTGTATTGAGTCAGCCATGAAAATAATCGAAGGTACAGCTCGCTCAATGGGCGTTACCGTGGAGGCGAACTGATCCCATGCCAAAGCTAACAAGACGACAAAAAGCAAACATTGACATTGCTGAAAAAGGCAAAGAAGCGCATTCGATTGAGGATGCTGTATCGCTCCTTAAAACGTTTCCACCAACAAAGTTTGACCAAACTGTAGAGATAGCAATTCATCTTTCTATCGATCCTCGGCAAGCTGACCAACAGCTCCGCGGCGCAGTTTCACTACCAAAAGGCGTAGGTAAATCAGCAAACGTTATATGTTTCTGCCCTTCAGACAAAGTCGATGCTGCGAAAGCCGCTGGTGCAATTGAAGCTGGCGCTGAAGACCTTGTAAAGAAAATCGAAGGCGGATGGCTAGATTTTGACGTTGCAATCGCTTCCCCAGACATGATGCAATTTGTAGGCAAACTAGGGCGCCAACTTGGTCCCAAAGGCCTTATGCCTTCACCAAAAGCGGGCACAGTCACAGCAGACATCGAAACAGCTGTTGCTGAATTTGCTGCTGGTAAAGTGGAATATCGCAACGACGACGGTGGAAACATCCACTGCATTCTTGGCAAAATGAGCTTCTCTGATGAAGACTTGGTAGAGAACCTTACGTTCTTCCTCAATCTTGTCTCAAAAGCACGTCCCGCTGCTGTAAAGGGTGATTACATCAAGAATTGCTCCATCAGTGCAACTATGACACCAGGCGTAAAGATTGCAGTGTAACCGCTGTAACTAAAGGAATTACAAATGAGTAAACAAATCAAACACTTGATCGTCACCGAATACAAAAGACGATTTGACGAAGTAAACAATGCCCTTATTGTTGATATTCGCGGTATCGATGCAATCGAAAACAACGACTTACGTGTCGACCTACTTGGTAAAGATATACATGTAACTGTTCTCAAAAACAGTCTTGCCAAAACCGCTTTTGAAGGCACTTCACTTGAAGCACTTTCAACAACACTTTCTGGACCATCTGCACTTGTCTTCGGCGGAGATTCCGTTGTGGGCGTCGCAAGAAACCTTGTAGATTGGGCTAAAAAAGTCAAAAACCTTGACTTAAAGGCCGCTGTTCTTGATGGCGAACTTTTTGAAGGTGTTGCTGGAGTTAAACGCCTCAGCGAATTCCCAACGAAGGACGAAGCGCAAGGTACAGTTGTACAGTTGGTACTTTCACCTGCTGGAAACTTAGTAAAAGCAGCAACAAGCCCAGGCAGCAATTTGCTTGGTATTGTTAAAGAAATCAGGACTCGCCTAGAAGAAGGAAACACAATCGAAAAGATTGCCTAACGAAGCGAACTTATTTGACATCGCGTTTGGGACTGGCCCGTTTGGGTTAAAAGTCGCACAGGGTGGCTCCTCTCCCACGCATGACACTTTTTATTGGAGTATGAAATTATGAGCGAAGAAGCAACAGCAACGAAGGAATTCGATGCAACAATTACAAAAATCGGCGACAACATCGCAGGATTGACACTGACGCAAGCAGTCGATTTAGCTGATTACATGAAAGATACGTATGGCATTGAGCCAGCAGCAGGCGGAGCAGTCATGATGGCTGGACCAGCAGGCGGTGGTGATGGCGGAGCCGATGAGCAAACAGAATTCGATGTAGTCCTCGAATCTATTGGCGACAAGAAAATCGCAGTTATCAAAGCTGTACGTGAAATCACAGGTCTTGGTCTTAAAGAAGCAAAAGGTCTTGTAGACGAAGCACCAAAAGCAATCAAAGAGAAAGTTTCCGAAGAAGAAGCCAACGAAGTAAAAGGCAAACTCGAAGAAGCTGGCGCTGGCGTTACAATCAAGTAACCAAAGCCTCTAACAGGTACGTAAACGGGCAGTGGAACTGAAAGTTCCACTGCCCGTTTTTCATGCCCTTTTACCCACTTCTACCCCATTTACCTCTGAGATCACCTCTGTGGTAACCTCTGAGGAATCATCTGTGTACACCACTGAGGCGAC
>TARA_B110000495_G_scaffold16394_1_pt1 | contig 25644 bp, 21 predicted proteins | sample TARA_B110000495 | Tara Oceans TARA_B110000495 (sample SAMEA4398219) | marine metagenome | biome: Polar Biome; feature: [MES] marine water layer (ENVO:01000295) within the mesopelagic zone...; material: water (ENVO:00002006), including particulate matter (ENVO:01000060) such as...... | reverse complement strand
ATAGTTTATGATCAATTTTTTGATTCAATCCGGATATCAATTAAGAATAAATCTATTGATAAAATGAAAAAAGCTGCTGAATTAAGTAATCTAAATTTTAGATATTTTGAAAATAATGACATTGGAATATCTTTAGATGAAACGACATCAGAAAGTGACTTGATAGATATCCTTTCAATCTTCAATTCTAAATTATCTCAAAATAATAATTTTAGTCTTTTATATAATCGAGCCTCTACTTTTCTGACTCATGATATTTTCAATCAATATCATTCTGAAACTGAGATGATGCGATATATCCATAAATTAGAGACAAAAGATCTTACTTTAAATACCAGTATGATTGCCCTTGGATCATGTACCATGAAACTTAATGCGGCAGCTGAAATGATTCCAATAACTTGGCCTGAGTTTGCTTATATCCATCCCTTTGCACCTCCAGAGCAAACATTAGGTTATAAGGAATTATGTGATTCACTTTCTAATTGGCTTATTGATATTACAGGGCTAAATGGATGTTCATTACAACCAAATTCTGGCGCCCAAGGTGAATATACTGGACTTTTAGTTATTAGATCTTATCATTTGGATAATGGGAATCCTCATCGAAAAATATTCTTAATTCCATCCTCAGCACATGGGACAAATCCAGCAAGTGCAATAATGGCAGGGATGAAAGTCGTTGTTATAAAATGTGATGAGCAAGGAAACATTGATTTAGAAGATTTAAAATCTAAAGTAGAAATACACAGTACCAACCTTGCAGGCATTATGGTAACATACCCTTCAACACATGGTGTGTTTGAAGAAGCTATTGGTGAAATTTGTGATATGATTCATAAAAATGGTGGACAAGTATATCTTGACGGTGCAAATTTAAATGCTATGGTTGGATTAACCCGACTAGGAGAGTTCGGCGCAGATGTTTGTCACATTAATCTACATAAAACATTTGCTATCCCTCATGGTGGTGGCGGACCTGGAATGGGGCCTATTTGCGTGGCTAAACACCTTGTTCCATTTCTACCTGGGCATTTTACTCTAAATAATTCAGAGAAAGCAATTCATGCCGTATCCGCCGCGCCAATTGGAAGCGCTGGCGTTCTACCAATCTCTTGGGCATATATTGCTTTACTTGGAAGTGAGGGTTTAAGAGCTTCTACCGAAATTGCTATTCTTAATGCTAATTATATGGCTCATAGATTAAAAGATCATTACCCAATATTATATCGTGGTTCAAAAGGATACTCAGCACATGAGTTTATTTTAGACCTTAGACCATTAAAAAGAGATCATAATATTTCTGATGAAGATGTTGCAAAACGATTGATTGATTATGGCTACCATGCGCCAACAATGTCATTTCCTGTTGCTGGAACATTAATGATAGAGCCAACAGAAAGTGAGTCCAAAAAAGAACTTGACCAATTTTGTGATGCTATGATCTTAATTAAAAAAGAAATTGAAGATATTATTAACGGAAGTTTAGATAAGGAAGATAACCCTCTTACCAATGCTCCCCACACTGCGCTAGTTGTTACAAATGATAATTGGAATCATTCTTATTCACGAAATCAAGCAGCATACCCTGCTAAGTGGCTAAAAGAATTTAAATATTGGCCATCTGTTGGTCGTGTTGATAATGCATTTGGAGATCGTAATTTAATTTGTACTTGTCCTCCTATAGAAGACTACGAAGAAGAATAAAAATAATATTTAATTTATCTATATAGATTAGTGTTAACTAAAATGTCCTGGTTCCTAAAAAATGATATTCTAAAAATTCTTGATGCAACTCAAGAAGAACGCGAGAATCTTCAAAATCATAAAATTTATAATTCTATAAAAAATATAGACCAATTACAAGTTTTTATGAGTAATCATGTCTTTGCTGTTTGGGATTTTATGTCAATTCTAAAATCACTTCAAAATCAACTTACTTGTGTAGATGTACCCTGGATTCCATCAGGTAAAGGTACTCCGGCAAGACTAGTAAATGAAATTGTAATTGAAGAAGAATCAGATATGGATCGCCATGGACAACATATGAGCCATTTTGAAATGTATTGCCATGCAATGATACAAGCCGGTACCGATATAAATCCTATTAACCAATTTTTACATAATATAAAATCATCAAATGTTATGGAAGCATTGATTATAAGCAATGCTCCTCAAGCTGCTTCAAACTTTGTAAATAATACATTTCAAATACTTGATGGCGCACCTTCTCATGTGGTAGCCTCAATGTTTACATTTGGCAGAGAAGAAGTAATCCCCGATATGTTTAGAAAAATTATTAGAGAAATCGATAGCTCACTTCAAGGTAAACTAAAATCATTTATATATTATCTTGATCGGCATATTGGCTTAGATGAAAATGAGCATACACCTTTAGCTTTACGAATGGTTAAAGAACTTTGTTCAGATGATGAAAAGAAGTGGACTGAAGCTACTAATGCAGCTAAAGCTTGTATGAAATCTAGAATAAAATTCTGGGATGAAATTTCAGATGAAATACATAAAAACTAAGAGATAAGAATCTCCTGCTCTTCCATCAACTCTAAATATTCATTCTCTAGGTTATTCACTATATCCACAGCTTTTTGTAACTTTTTATAATCATTCTCATTAGAGACATCTTTTATAATTAACCTATACTCTTCTAGTTTATCCTCAATATTTTTAAACCTTCTTTTGATCCAGGAAATTCGATTTCTTTTTTTCTTTCGTATTTCATAATCAGCTTTTCCTTTTGATTCTTTTTTTTCTTTAATAGGGCTGAGAAGATTAGAATCTTTTGATTTTTTCCATTCATAGTATTCATAGTTTCCCTCATAAATCTGTATGGATCCATTTCCAACTTCAATAATATGATTTGTTACATTATTAAGAAAATGTCTATCATGAGAAATACATACTATGGAGCCCGAAAATTGAACCAAAGCAGTTTCAACAATATTCCGCGAAACCATATCTAAGTGATTCGTTGGCTCATCAAGCAATAATAAATGAGAAGGCTCCACAAGCATTCTTGCCATCGCTAGACGTGCTTTTTCTCCACCTGAGAGCACCTTAATTAATTTTTCAATCTCATCAGATTTAAATAAAAAACTACCTAAGTATGTTCTGATTTGAGTTTCTCCCCATCCTGGACTTACTTTTTGAATAGTTCCAAAAATAGTATCATCTTTATCTAACACATCAAGTTGATGTTGAGCATAATAAGCTGTATCAACACCTGAGCCAATGCGCACAGCTCCTTTTGTAACAGATTCTACGCCTGCTAACATTTTTAAAAGAGTTGATTTCCCCGCACCGTTATGACCGACTAATCCAATTTTATTTCCCCTTTCAATCATCATATTCATTTCATTAAAAACTTGAATATCTTGAAAATGTTTAGTCAGGTTTCTACAAGAAGCTACATTAAGTGGAGAACGAGAGGGTTGAGGTAAAACTAAGTTTAAAGCATTATTATCTTCAAAAGGTGCTTCTATTTTATCCATCTTATCCAACATTTTCACACGACTCTGAACTTGTTTTGATTTAGTACTCTTAGATCTAAATCTTTCGATAAAACGCTCAGTTTCTCTAATTTCTTTTTGTTGGTTTTTATAAGCACTTCTATTTTGCTCTAAACGTAATGCTTTATCAATTTTGTATTTAGAATAGTTACCATTATAAAGCGTTACTTTCTTAATATCTATTTCAAGGATGTGATTAACTGATTGGTCTAGAAATGTACGATCGTGACTAATCATTACTAGACCTCCCTTCCAATTAGCTAAAAATGATTCTAACCAAATTGTGGCTTCTAGATCTAAATGGTTTGTTGGTTCATCTAAAAATAAAATATCAGGTTCTTGAAGTAAAATAGATGCGAGAGCAACTCTCATTCGCCATCCTCCAGATAAGACATCCATAGGTTCTTTTAACTGTTTATCTAAAAACCCAAGTCCGCTTAAAATTTTTTTTGCTTTATCTTCTAATCTCCATCCTTCTAAAGCCTCAAATCGATTTTGAACTTCACCTAATTCATTTACTAAATTCAAATTTTCTGGTTCTTTGGCAATTAGCTCTGATAATTGAAGCATTTTATTTTGAATTTGACTTACTTCCGGATAAGCTAAAAGGACTTCTTCTAGAATAGAATGATTAGATCCAACTATAATATCTTGTGCTAAATATCCAATGCTGGTTGAACTATCAACTTGAATACTCCCGCTATCAGGCGTATCCTTGCCTAACATAATTCGGAGTAGTGTAGTTTTTCCAGAACCATTTGGTCCAACCAATCCTAATCGCATTCCCTGTTTTATAAAAATATTAACATTATTAAATAAATCACCATCAGGAAAAGACTTAGATAGACTTTCAATACGTATCATGTCTTAAAATATTTTATACAAGGAGACCATCAATAACTGAACCATGATTTAAAGCTAGCTCCACAGGATAAACTTTATTAATTATTTTAGATGAACTAGTAACTTGAACTCGGATATAATTATCTGTGTAGCCTAGAACCTTATTGTTTTTAATACTTTCAAAAAGTACATCACGTTTAGAATTAATAAACCTATTATAAAAGTTATGATTTTTTTTATCTGATAAAATATGTAATACTTTGCTTCGCTCTGCTCTTTTATCTTTTGGAACTATTTCTTTAATCTTAGTTGCATCTGTATTAACTCTTTCAGAATATGTAAAAACATGTAAATAGGATATATCTAATTCGTTTAAAAAATTATATGTTATTAGAAAATCTTCATCTGTTTCGCCTGGAAATCCAACAATAACATCTACACCAATAGATGCTTGAGGTAATAGCTCTCTAATTTTCAATATTCTCTGTTTATATAAGTCTTTTTTATATCTTCGTCTCATAGCACTTAAAATTTTATCTGAACCAGATTGAAGAGGTATGTGAAAATGAGGCATCATTTTTTTAGAGGAAGCACAAAATTCAATAATCTCATTAGTTAATAAATTGGGCTCAATTGAAGAAATCCTAATTCTATTAATATCCTCTAATCTATCTAATTGGAAAAGAAGATCTATAAATGTTTCAGAGGTTCCTTTTCCAAAGTCCCCAATATTTACACCAGTTAAAATAATTTCTTTTGCACCAGCGCTAACCACTTTTTTTGCAGTTAAAATGGTGTTCTTAATATTATTACTTCTACTTTTACCTCTTGCTAATGGAATTGTACAAAATGAACATGTATAATCACAACCATCTTGTACTTTCAAGAAGGATCTTGTTCTTTCGCCCGTTGAATATGAAGGGTGAAAACTATCAATATTAGTAATATCAGTTTGAATTACTTTTGATTCACCTTTAAAGTCTAATTTATCAAGATGCTTTAATAGATTAAACTTATCATGTGCGCCTAATATAATATCAACACCATCTATTTTAGAAATTTCATGAGGCTTTAATTGAGCATAGCATCCAATTATAGCTACTGAAGAATCTGGATTTCTACGCTTTGCTTGTCTAATTAGCTTTCGGGCTTCTTTATCTGCATTTTCTGTAACAGAGCAGGTATTTAAAACATAAATATCAGCTTTATCTTTATAATTAACCTCTTCAAATCCATGCTTTATAAAATCTCTAGAGATAGTATTTGTTTCTGAATAGTTTAATTTGCATCCCATGGTATGGAAAGCTATGCGTTTAGTTGGCGTGCTCATAATCGATAAATTTAATATATAAAATTACAATAAAATCTGTTTCAACCCATGTAATCGATTTCGTATTTTTTTAAATGGACTCTAACAAAAAAATTAATAATCTACGTAAAGAAATAGATAAAATTGATCAGAAACTTATGATTCTTCTCTTAAAAAGATTCTCTACAACAAAAGAAATTGGTCAAATTAAAGCATCAAATAGAATAGACATTGATGATAGTGATCGTGAAAATCAAATCATTATGTATTTGTCAACTAAAGCAAATAGCGATTTAAAGAAAGAAGATATTTCAGATATTTTTGAATTGATATTCAATATTTCAAAAAAAAATCAGAAAATAAAATAGGGTTTGCTACCCTGCATTTCTTTCATTAATATCACGCTAATGAATTATATAAACACAAAGAATTATTTAAACTTGTTTTATTTTTTTAGCCATAAAGGGGTATCGTAGTCCCAAGTATACTAGTATACATTGACTATGTTTAAACCCCGACTTTGATCGGGGTTTTTTTTTGATCAAAATGGATAAAACACAACTAACATTAAAACAATCTAATTAGAGAATTGAAAGGTCTAGAATGAAAACAATTGGTATTCAAGGTGGGCAAGGAAGCTTCTCAGAAGAAGCTGCTAATATATTTTGCGAAAATCATGGGTTAACTAATTTCAAAATTATTTATCAAATCTCATCAGAGCATGTACTATCTGGCGTTGAGAATGACAAAACTGATTATGGAATTTTTGCTATGGAGAATGCACAAGGAGGTGTTGTCATAGAAAGTGTTGAAGCACTTTCAAAATACCGTTGTGATATAATCGAGATGTTTCACATACCCGTTAATCAAAACTTACTTGGAGTTGAAGGTACCAACATTGGTGATATCATAGAGATTCATTCTCATCAACAAGCTTTACGTCAATGCAAAAATTATTTAAGTGAGCATTTTTGGTCACGGCCATTAATAGAAGAAGATGATACTGCAGAAGCAGCTAGAAGATTAGCTGAAGGTAAACTACCTATAAATGCTGGCGTTATCGCAAATCAAGCATGTGCTCACTTATATGGGCTTGAAATTTTAGAAGAAAGCATTCATGATTTAAAACATAATCTTACTTTATTTATTGGGATAAAAAAATTGGAGAAGGCATGAATTCATTAGGAATCATAGGTTTGGGTCGATTTGGTAAAATATTAGCTAATATTTTACAAAAAGGATTCACAATTAAAGCTTACGATGAAAACTTAAATACTTTAATTCATGGTATAGAGAAGAGTAGCCTTGAAGATGTATTAAATGAAAAAACTATTTTTATTGCAGTTCCAATAAGAGAGTTTAAAAATGTAATTAATAAAATTTCCCCACTCCTTAATAAAGGAACAACTATTATTGATGTATGTTCTGTAAAAAAATATCCAACAGAAATAATGAAAAAAAAGTTAGATCCTAATATAGGTATTATTGCAACTCATCCAATGTTTGGCCCTGATTCATTTTTATCAAACAATAAACTTAAAATAATGATGAATAATACTAGAGATACTAATCAAGTTTTTACTTTTTGGAAACGGTTCTTTACTGATCAAGGAATAAAAGTGATGGAAATGACACCAGATAAACATGATCAAATGGCAGCAAAAACTCAAGGCGTGACTCATTTCCTAGGTCGTATGTTAAAAGAATATGGTATTCATAAAACAGAAATTGACACTCAAGGATTTAAAGATTTGTTAGACCTTGTTGATCAAACATGTAATGATACCTGGGAGCTTTACGCTGACTTGCAACTTTTTAATCCTTATACAGATAACATGATAAAAGAGCTAAAATTTGCAACAACTTCTTTAGATAATAGATTAAAGGAATTACATAATGTGGAAAATTAATAGCTGGCGAAATTATAAAGCCAAACATATTCCTAATTACCCTGATAAAAAACATTTATCCAAAGTTGAAAATACTTTAAAAAGTTTTCCTCCTCTAGTTTTTGCTGGTGAAGTAAGGTCTTTAAAACGTTCACTAGCTGAAGTATCTGATGGCAATAGTTTTTTATTACAAGGAGGAGATTGCGCAGAAAGTTTTTCTGAGTTTAATGCAGATAATATTCGTGACACATTTAGAGTGATTTTACAAATGGCTTTAGTTTTAACCTCTGGTACAAATTTACCTATTGTCAAAGTAGGGCGAATGGCTGGCCAATTTGCAAAACCAAGGTCAAGTGAAACTGAAACAATAAATGGTGTTGAGCTCCCAAGTTATAAAGGAGATATTATTAATGATATAAACTTTGATAATAAATTAAGACAACCTGACCCTGACCGAATGCTAAAAGGTTATTCTCAAGCAGCTTCTACTCTGAATTTACTTAGAGCTTTTGCTGATGGTGGCTATGCAGATCTTAGACATGTCAATTCTTGGAATATGGGATTTGTTAAAAGCGATCCACATGGAAAAAGATATCATCATCTAGCTCACCAAATTCAAGAAAGCTTAAATTTCATGGATGCTCTAGGAATAAATTCAAATAACACACCTCAACTAAGAACAGTCAATTATTTTACAAGTCATGAAGCATTACTTCTACCTTACGAAGAAGCGCTTACTCGTGTTGATTCAACATCAGGTGATGTTTATAATACTTCAGCACATTTTGTTTGGATTGGCGATAGAACGCGATTTAAAGATAGTGCCCATGTTGAGTTTTGCCGTGGAATTGAAAATCCTATTGGCATAAAATGTGGTCCTTCATTAAATCCTGATGAATTAATTGAATTGTTAGATATTTTAAATCCAAGAGATGAGGCTGGCCGTATAACATTAATTACTAGATATGGATATGAACAAATTGAGAACTATCTACCTAAACTAATAAGAAAAGTAACTAAGGAAGGTAGAACTGTGGTATGGTCATCTGATCCAATGCATGGAAATACAACTAAAAGTAAATTCGGGATCAAAACTCGTCCTTTTGATCATATAATAGAAGAACTAAAAAAGAATATTCAAATACATAAAACTGAAGGTTCACAAGTTGGAGGAGTTCATCTCGAAATGACAGGACAAAATGTTACTGAATGTACAGGTGGTTTAGATAAAATTTCTGAAGATAACCTATCCGATAGATATAGAACACATTGTGATCCTAGATTAAATGCAAATCAAGCTATAGAATTAGCTTTTTTGATCGCTGATGAATTAAAAAAGAATGTCTATTAAAGGAACAATTACTTTACCCGGTGATAAATCATTGTCGCATAGAGCTCTAATCTTTGCTGCTATGTCAAATGGCGAATCTCAAATTTTAAATTTATCAAATGGAAGCGATGTGATTTCTACGCGTGATTGTTTAGAACATTGTGGTATTGAAATATTTGATAATGGGCATACAACATTTATTCGTGGTGGTGAGTTTACTGATCCAATAGTTGATTTAAATTGTGGAAATTCTGGGACTACAACTCGTTTGTTATTAGGACTACTAGCGGGGAAAGGAATTAACGCTAGATTTGTAGGTGACCAATCACTTTCATCTAGACCTATGGATAGAATTTTAAATCCATTAGCTCAAATGGGATTAAGATCGAAAAGTAATGATGGAAAACTCCCCATATCAATTTTTAAAAGTGATTTAAATGGTATCTCACATAATTCATTAATTCCTAGTGCACAGATAAAATCTGCAATTCTGTTAGCTGGGATTGGAGCAGATGGTGAGACTTCAACCACTGAAAGTATTCTATCAAGAAACCATACAGAAATAATGCTCAAAAAATTAGGCGCATCACTTTCAACAAATAATTTAAAAAATACAATTTCAAAATCTAGTTTATCCTCACTAATTAATTTTAATGTACCCGGAGACCCTTCTACTTCTTCATTCTTTTCTACTGCTGCAATGCTTTTACCTAATTCATCAATTACCATTGAAAATATTTTATTAAATCCAACTCGAATTGGGTTTTATAAAATAATTAATAAAATGGGTGCAAAGTTGGTGTATTTCAATGAAAAAATTTCATTTGGAGAAAAAATTGGAAGTTTAAAAGTAGTTTCAAGCAATTTAAAAAATATAAATATTTCAAAAACTGATATACCAGGATTAATAGATGAACTCCCTTTAATTGCATTATTAGCTACTCAAGCAAATGGTATAACTGAAGTTCGAGATGCAAAAGAGTTAAGGTATAAAGAATGTGATAGAATAAAAGCTATTTGCAAAAACCTAATCAATATGGGCGCTAATATTAAAGAGCTTGAGGATGGGTTTGTTATTAAGGGCCCAACTCTTTTAAAAGCAGCCAAAATTAAAACATATAATGATCATCGTATTGCTATGACCTTTGCTATTGCAGGACTTGTTTCAAATGAAGATGTAGAACTTGACAATCCTGATTGTGTTTCAATTTCATTTCCAAAATTTTTCCAAGAATTAGAAAGACTTAAAAAATGAAGCAATTTGCGGTTATTGGCTCCCCCATTGAACATAGTTTAAGTCCTATTCTCCATCAAGAGATTTACCATCAACTAAACATAAGTGCTTCTTATGATAAAAAAGAGGTTACTAAGCATCAATTAAATACTTTTGTTAATACAAATAAACTAAATGGTTTTAATGTTACTCTGCCCCATAAGCAGACTATATTACCATTTTTAAAATCCCTTGATGATTCTGCAAAGAAGATTGGAGCAGTTAATTGTGTTTATAAAGGTAAGGGATATAATACTGATTGGATTGGTTTTCTTGAGACTATTAAGAATAATGATTTATCTTTAGATGATAAAAGTTGCGTCATCATTGGTGCCGGAGGTGCCGCAAGAGCAATTTCATATGGATTAATAAAAAATGGAATTAAGTCTATATCGATAAAAAATAGAACAATGGATGCAGAACAGAAATTATTAGAATGGATTAATACTCTTCATCCAACCAATAGTTTAAATGATAAACCTAATATTATAATTAATTGCACCCCTCTTGGAATGTGGCCTAAAATAAATTCCATGCCAGATATAGAAATAAATAATAAATCAACTCTCATTGAAACAGTTTATAATCCACTTGAAACAAAATGGTTAAAGTATGGAAAAAATATTGGAGCCAAAACAATAAGTGGTTTAGATATGTTTATTTGGCAAGGAATAGCTTCAACTGAAATATGGATGGGTGAAAAAATTTCAGAAAAAATTGAATTAGAAAAAGTAAAAAAGGTGTTAAAATTAGAATTATGTTAAAACAACTCAAATTTCTAACTGCAGGTGAATCACATGGACAAGGACTACTAGGAATCTTAGATGGTCTACCAGCAGGTTTAGAAATATCTGAAAATTATATTGATTCACATTTATTACGAAGACAAATGGGACATGGACGTGGTGGCCGAATGAAAATTGAAAGAGACCATGCAGATATTTATTGTGGAGTAAGACATGGAGAGTCGCTTGGATCACCGGTTGGTCTTATTGTTAAAAATAAAGATTGGGAAAACTGGACAAAAAAGATGTCAGTTACTCCTGTAGAAGAAGAAATTCGTAAAGTGACTCTTCCTCGCCCTGGCCATGCAGATCTGGCAGGAGTTCAAAAATATGGCTTTGATGATATTAGAAATGTTCTAGAACGATCAAGTGCTCGAGAGACTACTATGAGAGTCGCTCTTGGCTCATTATGTAGAAAACTTTTAGAAGATATTGGTATTCAAATTGGTAGTCGTGTTGTTCAGATTCATAATATTAAAGATCAAAGTGACTTACCAATAGATTTTAGTCCTAATAAATTAAGCGAGACTGCTGATTTATCTCCAGTAAGATGTCTTGATAAAAAATCAGAAACTAAAATGATTGAAACTATTGATGCTGCAAAAAAAAGTGGTGACTCAGTTGGGGGAATTTTTGAAGTTATAGCTAGTGGGTTACCTTATGGTCTAGGTAGTTACACGCAATGGGATCGTAAACTACAAGCACGTATTACCGCAATGATGATGAGCGTAAATGCCTTTAAAGGAATTGAAATTGGTGAAGGCTTTAGTGAAACAGAAAAGTTCGGAAGTGAAATACATGACGAAATTGGCCATGATGGAAAAAGGTTTACTCGATATTCAAATAATGCTGGAGGTATTGAAGGTGGAATGAGTAACGCGCAACCAATTCTAATACGTTTAGCAATGAAACCTATTCCAACATTAATTAAACCACTTAAATCTATTGATATAAGTTCAATCGAAAGTAAAAAAGCTCATAAAGAACGAACTGATTCATGCGCTGTTCCTGCTGCATCCATAATTGCTGAAAGTATGCTATGTTTTGTTATAGCTGATGCAATTCTAGAAAAATTTGGTGGAGATTCAATGGATCAGCTTAAAGCACATATGAAAATGACTGCTAAGTATTAATGAATTATTATTTAATTGGTATGATGGGTTCAGGTAAGTCAACAGTTGGAAAATTATTGGCAATAAAACTAAAGACTCCATTCTTAGATTTAGATCATTATATTGAAGTAAAAAATAAAATGTCCATCGATGATATATTTAAAGAAAAAGGCGAAAATTATTTTAGAACCTTAGAAACAAATGCTTTATCAGAAATTAAAAGTTCTAATGTAGTTATTGCTTGTGGTGGAGGTCTTATTTTAAATCACAATAATAGAAAAAATATTTCTTCTAATGGTCTGGTTATTTTTCTTAATACATCAATCTCAAGTTTAAAAAAACGTTTACATTCAAATTTAAATCGTCCACTTTTGAGACATAAGAATATAGAAGAAGAACTTATAAAAATATGGGATCAAAGAAAAAAATATTATTATGCGACTGCTGCGATAACAATTAATACTGATGGTTATGCACCAGAAATTTTAAGTAATCAAATTATTGAGAAATTAAACTAATGAAATCATTTCAGGTTAATTTAGGTGATCGATCTTATTCAATTGATATTAAGTCAGGACTGATTAAAGAAGACTCTTTGCTCCTTGCTAAGTATAATCATGGACAAAAATGGATAATTATTACTCAACATAATTTAATGGAGCTTTTTGGATATAATTTTTTAAAAAAGTTAGAAAATAATGGATTTGATGTTGATTTCATTACAATTCCAAATGGTGAAGCAGCTAAAAGTATAAATGAATATAGTCGAATCATTAGTCAAATGATTCAATATGGTTGTGATCGAAAGACCTCCATAATATGCTTAGGAGGAGGAGTTGTTGGAGACGTTGGAGGTTTTGTTGCATCATCATTTATGCGTGGAGTTGATTATTTTCAAATACCCACAACACTTCTTGCCATGGTCGATTCATCTATTGGCGGTAAAACTGGTATTAATGTATCTGAGGGTAAAAACTTAGTCGGTGCTATTTATCAACCAAAAAGAGTTATAGTGGATCCTAATCTTTTAGAATCACTCCCAAAAGAAGAAGTTAATGCTGGAATAGGTGAGATAATTAAATATGGTGCAATATGGAATAAAGAATTCCTACTTCAAATACGGTCATGGCTAATGGATATAAATAATTTTCCTTTTGATAATGCTATCTATACATCTTGTAAAATCAAAGCTGAAATTGTTTCAAAAGATGAAAATGAGCATGGTATTAGAAAGATACTTAATTTTGGACATACCATTGGGCATGCTCTAGAATCATATCTAGGCTATGGTAAAATTAGACATGGAGAAGCTGTTGCTTTTGGTATGAAATCTTCTGGGTATATATCAGGGAAACTAGGTTCAATCTCAAAGAATGATCTATTAATCTTAATAAATATGATTGATAATTTGCCTCTACCAGAATTACCACATATTAACCCCAATCATTTATTACCATTTATTAAAAATGATAAAAAAACTGAAAAAGGTAAATTAAATTTTGTTATTTTGGATAATCTAGGGAATGCAAAAACTACAACTAAAGTTGATGAAGACTTAATTATAGAATCATTAAAGGTCCTAAATTGAAATTCTTTGTTATAAACGGTCCAAACTTGAACTTACTTGGTTTGCGAGACCCAAAACTATATGGAAAAGATACACTATTAGATATTGAAGAATGGTTAAATGAACATCAAAAAACTGAAGGACATTCTTTTTTATGGTTTCAGTCAAATCATGAAGGTGAAATTATAGATCATATTCATAAATCTATTGATAATGCTAAGGGAATCATTATTAACCCTGGAGCTTTTACCCATTATTCTTATGCTATTAGAGATGCTATTGCATCTGTAAACATCCCTACAGTAGAAGTTCATTTAAGTGATATACATTCACGTGAAGATTTTAGAAAAAAATCTGTAATTAAAGATGTATGTATCGCTCAGTATTTTGGATTAAAAAAATTATCTTATTTAAAAGGGTTCAAAAAATTAATTAACACTCTTATTTAAATTAATGATGATGGTATTCTTGAATAGACTTTACTTTAATCTCTCGATCATTTAAACGAATAGCTCTGACTACAGCTTCAGCTCCAGAAAGAGTTGTTATCACTTGAATTCCTTTTTTTATACATGCTCTTCCAATTGATTCTTCATCATATCTAGCGGTTGCTCCCATCGGAGTATTAATAACTAAACTAATTTCATCATTTTTTATACTATCTACTACATTTGGCCTTCCTTCTCCCACTTTAAATACTGGATTAACTTTAAGACCATTCCGTCTTAACTCTTTAGTCGTACCTATAGTTGCAATAATTTCAAATCCAAGTTCTGTTAAATCTCTAGCTATAGGAATTATATCAAGTTTATCAGCATTATTAACCGAAATAAATACCGTTCCAGATTTAGGAATAACATTGCCTGCACTAATTGAAGCACGCCTAAAAGATTCACCCATTGTCTCAGATATACCCATTACTTCTCCAGTTGATTTCATCTCTGGACTTAAAAAAACAGATTCTTCAGGAAATTTATTAAATGGTAAAACAGCCTCTTTTACAGATACATGATTTATTCTATCCCAGGGATTTAAATCAAAATCTTTTAATTGTTTACCTGTAGCAATTTGTGAAGCAATTCTAGCTAAGGGTGTGTTTGTTGATTTACTAACAAATGGTACTGTACGGCTTGCTCTTGGATTTACTTCTAAAACGTAAACTATGCCATCTTTATAAGCAAATTGTAAATTAATCAATCCAATTACATTTAATTCTAAAGCTAAAGATTTAGTTATTCTTATAATTTCATCCATGGCCTCTGTTGTAATACGATAAGGTGGCAATACACAGGCTGAATCACCAGAATGTATTCCCGCTTCCTCAATATGTTGCATAATTGCTCCAATATAAACTTCATTCCCATCACTTAGAGCATCAACATCAAATTCAAAAGCATCCTCTAAAAACTGATCAATCAGTATTGGATGACCTTCAGTAACATCAGCATTCCTTGAAATATAATTAACTAGTTGATCTTTTGAATAAACTATTTCCATTGCTCGACCGCCCAAAACATAACTTGGTCTCGCCAAAACAGGAAATCCAATTTTTTCGGCTACTACTATAACTTCATCAAGCGTTCTACCTGTACCAAATTGTGGGCAGGTTACATTAAGTTTATCTAAAATTTTGCCAAATTTTTCACGATCTTCAGCTAAATCAATATTTTTAGGAGATGTCCCCATTATAGGAACTCCAGCTTCTGCTAAATCATTAGCTATCTTTAATGGCGTTTGTCCACCAAACTGGACCAAAACACCATCAGGCTTCTCAAACTCTACAATATTGAGTACATCTTCAAAGGTTACTGGCTCAAAATATAATCTATCTACTAAATCAAAATCAGTACTTACAGTTTCAGGATTACAATTAACCATAATTGTTTTATAACCTTGATCTTTCAAACCAAAGACTGCTTGAACACAGCAATAATCAAATTCAATTCCTTGTCCAATTCGATTGGGGCCTCCACCAAGTATTATAACTTTCTTCCCTTCTAAAGGATTAATTTCATTTTCGCTTTCATAAGTAGAATAACAATATGGCGTTTCAGCTTTAAATTCTGCAGCGCATGTATCAACTACTTTATATGAGGGTAAAACAGATTCTTCTTTACGTTGTTGTCTAATTTCTAATTCTGTTTTTCCTCTCCTTCGAGCTATTTGTTTATCTGAAAAACCTTGCTGTTTTAATTCACGTAGTTCTGAATCATTTTTTGTTTCTACCAACATTTTTATTTGATTTAAAAACCACGGATCTATTTTTGTTACATTAAAGACATCTTCAATGGATTGACCTTCTAAAAATGCTTGCCTTACTTTTAAAAGTCTAAAGGCTGTTCCATGGCGAAGAGAAGACATGTCTAATGACCTTGCTCTATTTAAATCAGGATCCCCTTCTGCCACTGGCTTCGCTTCTAAGCCTTCTAATCCTACTTCTAAAGATCTATATGCTTTTTGAACTGATTCGCGGAATGTTCTACCAATTGACATTACCTCTCCAACGCTTTGCATTTGTACACCTAAATGACCAGAAGCTGAAGGAAATTTTTCAAAATCAAAGCGTGGAACTTTTGTAATTATATAATCAATTGTTGGTTCAAAGGCAGCTAATGTTTTACCCGTGATATCATTAGGCAGCTCATCTAATGTAAATCCAACTGCTAACTTTGCTGCAACTTTTGCGATAGGAAATCCAGTTGCTTTAGAAGCCAGAGCTGAAGAGCGACTAACCCTAGGATTCATTTCAATAATAATCATTCGACCATCTTCAGGGTTTACAGCAAACTGTACATTCGAGCCTCCTGTTTCAACCCCAATTGTTCTTAAGCATTTTATAGCCCAATTTCGCATTTGTTGAAATTCTTTATCTGAAAGAGTCATTGCTGGAGCGACAGTAACTGAGTCTCCAGTATGAATTCCCATGGGATCAATATTTTCTATTGAACAAATAATTATTACATTATCAGTTTTATCACGAACAACTTCAAGCTCAAACTCCTTCCATCCAAGTAAAGACTCTTCAACTAATACTTCTGTAATGGGACTGGCAGATAAACCATTTTCAATTAATTTTTGGAATTCATCATGATTATAAGCGACTGAACCACCTGTACCACCCATAGTAAATGAGGGCCTAATTATAATTGGAAAATTCATTGTTTCAAGTAATGACTCACCTTGTTCCCACGTATTTACAAATCCACCTTGAGCAGTATCAATACCAACTTCATCCATTGCTTTTTTAAACTTTTCTCTATCTTCAGCTTTATCGATAGCCTCTACTTGAGCACCAATTAATTCAACACCATATTTTTCAAGGATACCTTCTTTATGAAGCGCAATTGCAAGATTAAGAGCAGTTTGACCTCCAACAGTTGGGAGTATTGCATCAGGCTTTTCTTTTCGAATAATGGCTTCAACATAATCAGTAGTAATTGGTTCAATATATGTTGCATCAGCAAGTTCAGGGTCTGTCATTATAGTTGCAGGATTAGAATTCACAAGAATGACTTTATATCCTTCTTCTTTTAGTGCACGGGTAGCCTGAGTTCCAGAATAATCAAACTCACAAGCTTGACCAATAATTATTGGTCCTGCTCCTATTATTAATATTGACTCTATGTCTTTTCTTTTGGGCATTTATTTAATTCCTAATAAAAACATTATCATCAATGCCTTGATTTATTATATAATTTGAGAATTCTAGACTTATTTCACCTTTGAATTCATCATTCTTTAAATTAAGACCACTAGCTTTTATAAAGTCATTATCAGAATTAAATAAAAGATCATTATTGAAATTATTTTTTATCCTACTTATCTCTTTAATTCCTATACTTAAGTTTGTTTTTTCAGGAACCATTATATTATCAATATTTATATAATCTGTTTTTATTGAAAATATTTTTTCTTTATCTAAAATAATATCCACTTCTGTTATAATCCATTCTTTTGCATCAATCAACAAACTCATTGTGATATTGGCATTCTCAGATTGGAAATTCTTAATAGGTATGTCTATCGAATCTGGATTGACTATTCCTGTTATGAAGTAAAATTGTTTATTATTTCGAATTGTACGATTTACTTCTGTTATATAATTAAACATTTCAAATAGCTCATTTGGATTATTATTAATTCCAGTTTTTGGAATAATAGCAAAACCATTAGTTTTGATATTTAATTTATCAGGCTTTTTGAAAAACATTTTTATCTTCTTTTTTGGCATTCTAAAACCAGTCATATTAATTTTTATATTAATATCAACTTGATAATCATCAATTTTTGAAAATTGTGTGATAATATTGTTTTTAATTTCTTCCAATTCTGTATCTTGTGCTTTAATTGTTACAAATAAAAATAGCATGAAAATAATATTATATATTTTCAAGATTTTATATCCTTATTTAAAAAAACAAATGCAGAAATTCCAAAGAATAGTAGACTATAAGTAATAAGAACGCTTAGTTTTTTTCCAATTAGTATCCATGGAATTGGATCTTTAAAAGCATCAAGCCAAACATTAAAATAGCTTACGAACACATAAGGCTCTATCCTTCTAAAAAAATCTAATGGAATCGCAATTATTATATACCCTACAATAATTAAAAACATTGCTCCAATAATTGGTCCGATTCCATTATTCACCATTGATGAAAACATAAAACATAGCGTTGAGACCATACACATAACAATAATTGCCAGTGAAAATGAAAGGAACATTCTAAGCCATGCTTCTGTTTCATTTAAAATAAGTATCCCATTATCGATAACAATTAAATCACCAGTTCCAAGCACCATCGAACCAATACCTAAACTCCAAAACGCACAAAAAATAACTAACGCAGCAGCATAGATATAGCTAGCTAATAATTTTGATAATAAAATTTTCAACCTACTCACTGGTCGAATTAAAGTAAGTCTAAATATTCCATTTGATCCATCAGCTGCAACTGCGTCTCCAGCAGCTAAAGTAATTAAGAAAGGAATGTGAATCCAAAGTGCATTCATAATAATATATGTAGCGAGGAATGCATTAATAATAGAGCCAACAATCATAAAAGAACCTTCAAAACCTCGTGCATAATCATTTTGGAGGCTTTCACTTCCATACGCAAAACCCCACAATATTAAAGGCATTAATATTGAAATACCAATAAAGCCTATATAACTTCTCCATCTTCCAGTTATAACAAGTAATTCATTATGAATTAAGCTTAACATTAGACTTTTCTGTTAATTTCCATCTTTGATAAGTAAAGATCTTCTAAGCTAGTTTTAGGAATTATAGCAGAGACTAATATATTATTTTGTACTAAAATATTTACAACTTCAGATATTTTATTCTCAACAAGACTAACTCTTAAAATACCTTCTTTTACATCACAACGATGTATCCATTTATAATTTGATAATAAGTTCATTGCTTTTTTTGTTTGATCCACATGTATTTCTGTCATTAATATTTCTGAGTCTCTTAGTAGATCCTCTATCTTGCCTGAAGTTATAAGTTCACCTAAACTAATCATGGCAATATGTGAACAAATTTTTTGAACTTCATCTAGTAAATGAGATGAAATAAAAATAGTAATCCCTTCTGAAGACAATTCGCCAACTAAATCTCTTATTTCTTTCATTCCTTCTGGATCAAGTCCATTTGTTGGCTCATCTAGTATAAGTAATTTCGGGTTTCCCATGAGCGCTTGAGCTATTCCAAGTCGTTGTTTCATACCTTGAGAATAGGTTTTAACCTTATCATTAGCTCTATCCCCTAAGCCTGTGCGATCTAAAACTTTTTGAATAGCTGAAAAATCTGTTCCATCCATTCTTGCTAACATTTTAAGATTAGTTTTAGCTGATAGGTGCTTATGAAAATCTGCTCTTTCAATTAATGCGCCAACATCCGATAGTGCTTTGCTTCCATTCTTTTGGATAGAATTTCCATTGATAAAAACTTCACCTACATCTGGAGAAATCAATGCTGTCATTATTCGAATAGTTGTTGATTTTCCACTTCCATTTGGACCTAAAAACCCATAAACTGAGCCATTAGGTATTTCAAGGCTTAAATTATTTACTGCTTTACGTAACCCAAATGATTTAGTTAGATTATTAGCTTCGAGAATCATTTCGACATCATTGATATAAATTGATCAAATAAATATCGACTATCATGCGGACCAGGGCTTGATTCAGGATGATATTGAACAGAGAAAGCATCCATATCTGTACATCTAATACCTGCAGAAGTTTCATCATTTAGATTGATATGAGTGGCAATAACATTATTAGGAAGTGAATTTAAATCAACAGCAAAGCCATGATTTTGACTTGTAATCTCAATTTGACCCGTTTCCATATTTCTTACAGGATGATTAATTCCACGATGGCCAAATTTCAGTTTAAATGTTTTTGCACCTAATGCTAAAGATAAAATTTGATGACCAAGGCAAATACCAAAAATTGGTTTTTTACCCAAAATCCCTTGAACCATTTCTATACCATACTTTACTGCTGATGGATCTCCAGGACCATTACTTAAGAAAACCCCATCAGGATTAAACTTTAATATTTCAGTAGCAGATGTTTTTGCTGGAAATACAGTAACGTTACATTCTGACTTTTCTAATAATCTAATAATATTATATTTTATTCCATAATCAATGGCTGCAACTTTATATTTTTTTGACTTAGAATTTTGTTCCCATTCAAATAATGATTGTGTTGTGACTTCTTGTACTAAGTCAAGCCCCTCCATAGATTGAACTTGGCTAAGCTTATCTTTTAAAGTGTCTATATCTAAATCTGCAGACGATATAATACCATTCATTGCACCTTCATCTCTTATATGTCGCGTCACTGCTCTTGTATCAATATTTTTAATACCAACAATTTTATGTTCTTTTAAATAGTTTCCGATTGATTGATTAGAGCGCCAATTAGATGGAACTTCAGACTCTTCTTTGATAATAAACCCTGAAACTTGAATTCTGTCAGATTCTATATCCTCTTTATTAATACCATAATTCCCAATATGAGGTGAAGTCATCGTTACAATTTGTTTACAATATGATGGATCTGTTAGGATCTCTTGATATCCTGACATTCCAGTATTAAAACAAACCTCTCCAGTTGTTTCACCTTCATATCCAAATGAGTTCCCATCAAATATTCTACCATCTTCAAGTAATAAAATTGCCTGTTTATTTTTATTCATATTTTATGAAAGTAATTGAGAATGTGTTTATTAAAAATAATAAATAGATATTGGATCAAATTATTTTTTATTTGACCCTTCAAAATTATTTAACCACTCTGACGGTTATAAATAAAAAACGGCCACCCTTAAACAAATGGGTGGCCGTTTTTAAAATATCCATACTAGAAATTCTTAAATTTTAACGAGATATGAAACAGGATTAATTATAATTTTAATTTTTTTTCTACTACAATAGAAGCAATAATTAAATCTTGGACAGCATTACCTATAGAATTAAACAATGTTATTTCTGAGGGGTTAGTTCTTCCAGTCAATTTTTCATCAATTAAATCACCCAACTCACCTTCTATTTTATCCCAAGTATACTTTCCTTCATTAACTGGAATAATAATATCTCCAGCTTCTATTTTACTGGAAGATAGTTCATCAATATAAATTTTTGATGCTTGAATAACCGAGGTATCTAATTCTCTAGTATTAGGTCTATGTGCTCCTACAGCATTTATATGAACACCTGGCCTAATATTCTCTATATTAAATAAAGGTTCTTCGCTTGTTGTTGCTGTACAAATCACATCTGCCTCTTTTAGATTATCAACTGTACCAGGCTGAACAATATCATTGTATTCACTACAAAAATTTTTAGTTTTTTCTTCTGAGTTTCCAACTATAAATATAGATGAAAAATCTCTTACACAACAAATAGCTTCAAGTTGAGATTTTGCTTGCACACCTGTACCAAAAATAAAAGCACATTTAGAATCTTTGTTTGATAAAAGATCAGTTGCTAGACCCGAAGCTGCTCCAGTTCGGAGTGATGTGACAGATTTTCCATCAATTATGGCCAAGGGGCTACCTTTCTCAGAATCCATAACCAAAATTAATCCATTAATAAGCGGTAAACCTTTTTTCGGATTATTGAAATGAACGTTTACTACTTTTATTGTATTGTATAGCCCACCTTTAATGTATGCAGGCATTGATAGGTTAAGAGCATCTTTATCTTCTAGCTGTAAATTAATCCGATGAGGTACAACTGCCGTTCCATTACTTAATGCTATAAAAGCATCTTTCATCGCTTCGATAGCATCTGTCATTTGGATAACAGCACTTAGATCCTTTTTACCATAAAAGGGAAGGTTCATTGAAAAATATTATTTTTTAGTTAGAGCCCAAGATCCATCCCAATCATCTCCAGGTGGATTATCTTTATAATGTTCACATCTAGGAATATAAACACGACTAGGGTTAGTCTTACGGCCTGGGAACATATCCTCTAGCTTATCAGAGACTTTAAATGCCTCTATCGCTTTTTTCCATTCTTGATTACGGTAAAGCTTTAGCGCTTTATGATAAGCTGGTAAAAGCTTATCATACCCATCAGGCATCTTATCAGCTTCGGCAATAAGTTCAAATACTTGAGCTGGCTCAGACTTACCCATAACAATTACATAATCTAGATCTCTCCATATAAATTTATCTTTACATGAGTTATAAGTTTCTTCAGCCACTTGAATATACACACCATATTGTTTTGCCGAGGCTTCAAGTCGAGCCGCAAGGTTTACAGTGTCACCCATCATTGTATAATTCATTCGCATTGATGACCCCATATTACCTGTCACCATATTACCTGTATTAATACCAATTCTATTTTGCATATTATGTACTATCTCAGGCCAACGCTCCCCTTCGGCTTGCCACTTTCCTCTTAACTCTGCCAGTCTTTCTTGCATTTTTATAGCAGTCAAACAAGCCCAATATTCATGATCTTTTACGGGAGCAGGAGCACCATAGAAAGCGACTATAGCATCACCTATATACTTATCAAGAGTTCCTTTCGTCGCTAAAAGTATATCCGTCATTTCAGTGAGATAATCATTTAATAATTCTACTAGTTCTACTGGTGTTAACTTTTCAGAAAAAGCCGAGAAGCTTTGAATGTCGGTAAAAAATGCAGTATGAAAGCCTTCTTCTCCGCCAAGCGAGGGCTCTTCTTTTGCATCAAACATTTGGTCAATTAATTCAGGTGAGATATACGTTCCAAATGTATCTTTTAAAAATCGTTTGTCTTTTTCAACGACAAGAAAATTATAGAAGAAAATTCCACCATAAGTGCCTACCATCGATAAGGCTGGTCTAATAACTTCCCACATTACTAAAGAAGAGAAAAACTGGCTATAAGTGAATAAAATCCAGGCAATAATACCCACGAGTGGAATAGGTAAAGTATATAATGGTTTTTCTGGAAAACTAACAACGACACCTAAAAGAATAGATATAAAAATTATAATTATAAAAGTTTCAGTCCGATTTTTTGGTTGTACAAATTCATTTTTAAGAAGACTATTCATTACATTCGCATGAATCTCAACTCCAGCAAAGGTCTCTTGAACTGGTGTATTTCTTAAATCCATAAGTCCTGGTAGCGAGGCACCTACAAGAGCCACTTTACCTTCCCAATATTCAGGCGGAAGCATTTCGGGGTCAAAACAGTACATGTAGGGTAAGTAATAAAAAGTCTGAAACTTACCATAATAATTCACATACATACGGCCATTGTCATCTATTGGAATTTCTCTAACTACAGTATTTGTTGTATCAATTAATCTTAAAATATTGTTATCAAAATCATAGTCAAAGCCACCATCTTTTTTGATTCCTAAAATATCTATGGTAGCCGTCATAACTAGACTAGGATAAACATGATCAGGACCTTCAAAGTAAATTGCAGTAGGCGATCGTCTAATTATTCCATCTTCATCTTGAGGAAAATTTGCAGAACCTGCTCCAACTGAAGCAGAAAGCAGATCTACATATGTATTACCTATGCGATCTGCTTGTGGTAATTTCTTTTTTGCTTCTTCAGACACCCCTTTAATAATATGTTCTTCATAGTAGTATCCTTCAGGCTCATTATCCATTTTATATAAAAAGTTGAGCGTATCTTCTTGTTCAAAAACTAATGCGTGGTAGGCTTTTTGAGAATTGTATGTGGCTTCAACAAATAAACTTGGATCATTACTTTGTAAAAACTGACCCGTTACTTCAGCCAATGCGTCATTTGATGGCGTATTTTCACTGTTAAGAGCATTTACTAAATCATAATTAAATGAGTTTTCTTTGTCGAATATAATATCAAAAATAAGAGCCGCTGGATTCCCGGAAGAAATCGTATTTATAAGTCGACCATGGTAAGCTTGTGGCCAGTCAAAGTAATGTCCTAATCCACCTTCTTCTGTTGGAGCAACAGAAGTGTTATCAATATCAACAATAACAACATCATCAATTGACATTGGTTCGACACCTGCAGTCCTTGCTCTCATTCGACTATCATAAGATAAAAACTCATAGCCATCTAATAAATTTTTAATAAAAGGAACTTCGTAAGAACCCCAGCCAATAATTATTGCAGAAGCTAAACCAATAGCTCCGCCAATAAATAATCGTTTTAAAAGGTCAGACATATTTTATAGTTAAATTAGAAAACGAAAATTAATTACCATCTTTTGCATCTTGTTCTTTATTCCATTTAACAAAATCAAGGCCAGCATCTGCATCTTGATCAAACTTAAACATAGAGAACTTTCCATCTTTTCTAATATTGATCTGCATACCATCAACCAAGCTAACCCAATCCTCTAAGGAGACTTCATAAGGTCCTGAAACTTGATCTGGCGCTTTTACCTCAGTTACAGGCCCAATTGTAAACTTAGGTGCTCCTCCTTGAGGTTGAAATCCTTTTTTTAATTGATCTTTTCGTGCCTCAACAACATTTTTTGCTGCATTCACATCTACCTTACCATCATATACTAAAACTGAACTTTCATCGCCACCTGCTGTTGCTCTATATTTTGTTCCACGAATAGCCGCTACAGCTGTTGGTGTTCGAACTGCAATGTTTTTCTTTTCACCAAATGCGGCTTTAGCAGCCACCCATACATTACCTTTTTTTAATGTGGCTCCAAAATTCTTTTCCATCGGTTTTACATTCGCTTCTGTTATCTCTAATTCAGAGTTTTCACCAATTCGAAGCTTTCCGCCTCCAATCAAAGAAATTTCACAACGAGATTTTGCTAGTGTTTTAATCACATCTTTCTCATTGATAGACATCCGAGGTAACGCTTTTTTAAAGGCGCCCGTTCCTCCTTTTTGAACTTGAACTCTACCAAGTGGTAATGTTATTTTTCCAAATTCTTTTTGACCAAAAACAATTGTTATTAGAGAGAGCATTAAAATTAATATTCGTTTTATCATTTCATTAATATCATCTTTTTTGTGTTTTGGTAAACGGGACTACCATTATTTGATAGTACCTCTAATCGGTAAAGATAAACACCTGAAGGCAATGGCTGCCCATTATCTGACTTACTAGACCAAATAAAGCTATGATTACCTTTACTCATTGGCTGGTTCATTGCCATTGAGTTTATTTCTTTACCCAATAAGTTAAATACCTTTAGTGAAATAGTTGCATCTTCTTTTAGAGATATACGAATATTGGTAACTGGATTGAACGGATTTGGAATATTTTGAGCTAATTCAAACTTATTAGGTACAACACCTATTACTTCTAATTTATCTTTAAACATTTCAATATCTTGAAAAGCATACCCTTGATTATCAGTATTTAGATCAAATGTTGCATAGGATTCATTGGCCTCTCTGTTTTGATTATTATTTTTATCAAAAAACACTTCAACACTATAAGGCCCATTATTTGGAGTTATGCGTGAATCGGTAAGTTCAAATCCCCATCCTTCTGTTGGTGCAGGTGAAGTAAGATT
>TARA_B110000495_G_scaffold56884_1_pt1 | contig 25901 bp, 18 predicted proteins | sample TARA_B110000495 | Tara Oceans TARA_B110000495 (sample SAMEA4398219) | marine metagenome | biome: Polar Biome; feature: [MES] marine water layer (ENVO:01000295) within the mesopelagic zone...; material: water (ENVO:00002006), including particulate matter (ENVO:01000060) such as...... | reverse complement strand
TACCAGATATTGTGATTCCTGCGCCCAGCACCGCCAACACATCAGCCTTGTCGTTTGCCCATGAATTAGGTGTACGCTATTCCGAAGGATTATACAAAAATACTTTCATCGGTCGCACCTTTATTATGCCGAAACAAGCGGAACGGAAGAAATCTGTAAAATATAAATTGGTCCCACAAGAATTGGAGATTCGTGATAAAAAAGTACTCATCGTAGATGATAGTATTGTTCGGGGAAATACCAGCCGTGAGATTGTTCGCATGCTCAAAGACTTTGGCGCCAAAGAAGTATATTTTGCCGTTGCGTGTCCACCAGTGAAATCACCCTGTTTTTATGGCGTGGATATGCCAACAAAAAGTGAACTCATCGCGGGCAATATGAATGAAGATGAAATTGGAAAATATCTAGAAGTGGATGCATTACTTTATCAAAACATAGATGATCTTGTGGAAGCAGTTACGCGGAAAGGAGATCACCATATTGACACCCCGTGTATGGCTTGCTTGGATGGAAACTATGTGGTAAACGATATTGATGAAGCTAAAATTGCCGAGATGGAAACCATGCGTGTGAATGATAGGAATGGGAAATAGCCACAGAGCGTACAGAGAAAAATAAAAGAAAAATTATATTGAACCACGGAGACAATGGGGCCAATTAATTGAATCTGGTGTTTTAGTTTTGGAAAACAATATTTATAAATTTACTTCAGATCATATTTTTAGTTCGCCCAGTGCGGCGGTGGCAGTACTTGCTCGCTCGGCCAATGGTTGGAATGAGTGGAAAACTAAAGATGGAAAAACATTAAATGACCTTTATCGTAAAAAATAAATCTCTATGCGCTCCGCGGTTAATATAAAATGAAAAATAAAATATTAGTCATCGGTTCTGGCGCAAGAGAGCATGCCATTATTCGGGCTTTCGATCGTTCTCCTAAAGAAAAAGAGATTTACTGTCTCGCTTCCAATATGAATCCTGGGATTGCAGAATTGTGCGATGAAATATTAATCGGAAATTTTAATGAACCAGATTTTGTGGTGAATTATGCCCAAGAAACTGGCGCTACTTTAGCCATCATCGGACCTGAAAATCCGCTGGCGAATGGTGTTGCCGATGCCCTTTGGGATGTTGGTATAAAAGTTGTGGGACCCAAAAAAGATTTAGCCCAATTGGAAACATCCAAAGCATTCACCCGAAATTTGTTGAAAGAATATGAGATCCCCGGTGGACCCATATATAAAACATTTAATTCCATGAATGGGGTGGCTGATTTCTTAAACGAGCTCGGCGAAAACTATGTGGTAAAGTATGACGGTCTTGCCGGTGGCAAAGGTGTAAAAGTGTCCGGCGATCATTTGCATTCCCACGAAAAGGCACTGGCTTATTGTATCGAATTGGTAAATAACGATGGTGAATTTGTGATTGAAGAAAAGTTCATAGGCGAAGAATTTTCACTCATGAGTTTTTGCGATGGGGAAACGCTGAAACACATGCCGGCAGTTCAAGATCATAAGCGGGCTTACGAAGGTGATACGGGTCCAAACACCGGCGGAATGGGGACATATTCCGATGCAAACCATTCGCTTCCATTTTTAACGAAAGATGATATTGCCGAAGCTCATGAAATCAATATTAAAACCGCCAAGGCGGTAAAAGACAAATTTGGTGAGGGCTATAAAGGTATTCTTTATGGCGGATTTATGGCAACGGCAAGTGGGGTGAAACTCATTGAATACAATGCCCGTTTTGGAGATCCCGAAGCTATGAATGTTTTATCTTTACTGGAATCCGATTTTATTGAACTCTGTCATGGCATTGCCGATGGTACCTTAAAAAACATGAATGTTAGCTTTGAAAATAAAGCTACCGTTTGTAAATACGCCGTGCCGGAAGGATATCCGGACAATCCCGTAAAAGGTGAGCCCATTGATGTTTCTGGTGTTTCTAATACCGATGGATTGTTTTATGCATCTGTGGATATTCAGAATGGGAAACTTGTTGAAGCGGGTAGCAGAACGGTTGCTGTTGTGGGAGTTGCGGACACAATTTCTAAAGCTGAATCTATCGCTGAAAAAGAAGTTTCATCCGTAAGCGGACCGCTCTTTCATCGGACAGATATTGGGACGGATGAAGTTATTCAAAAACGGATTAATCATATGAAATTAATCCAATGATAAAGCTGGGTATTTTAGGTTCCACCAATGGGACGGACCTTCAAGCCATTTTGGATGCAATAGATTTTGGTGAGTTAAACGCTGAAGTTTCTGTGGTTCTATCCAACCGAAAAAATGCCTATATATTAGAGCGAGCTGAAAATCACAATGTGCCGGCTGTATTTATTTCTTACAAAGATAAATCACGGGAAGAATTTGATTTTGAGATGACGTCAATTTTAAAAAACTATAAAGTTGATCTGGTTTTACTCATTGGTTTTATGCGAGTTTTGTCCGTGGAATTTTGCCAAGAATGGCGTGATAAACTCTTGAATGTACATCCATCACTTCTGCCAAAATACGCCGGTGGAATGGATACAAATGTCCATGAAGAAGTTTTAAAAAATGGTGAAACAGAAACGGGATGTACCATCCATTTTGTTACAGATGAAGTAGACGGAGGACCGATTTTAATCCAAAAAAAATGTAGTGTAAACTCAACCGATACGGTGGACACACTAAAAACAAAAGTTCAAAAATTAGAAGGCGAAGCTTTCATCGAAGCAATTAATTTAATCCACCACAGAGACACGGAGAACACTGAGTAAAATTATTATATTGCTCCCTATCTTCGTGCATTCGCGGTAAAAAAACATCATGATAAAAAAACAAACTTTAAATCAAAATCCAATCAAAATTAACCGCGCACTCATTTCTGTCTTTGATAAAACTGGCGTGGTGGAATTAGCTCAATCTTTACATAAACATGGTATAAAAATTCTATCCACCGGTGGTACGGCAAAAACATTGCGTGATGCGAATATTCCCGTTACGGATGTGAGTGACTATACAAAATTTCCCGAAATAATGGACGGTCGCGTGAAGACTATTAATCCATTGGTGGAAGGTGGAATCCTTGGGCTACGTAACAAACACAGCGCCGATGCGGATGCAAATAATATTCAATGGATTGACCTTGTCGTCTGCAATCTTTACCCCTTTTCAGAAACCGTTTCTCGGGAAGATTGCAACTTAGCTATGGCTTTAGAAAATGTAGATATTGGCGGCCCTACAATGATTCGTTCCGCTGCAAAAAATTTAGGGTGGGTTTGTGTGGCGGTTGATCCTTCTGATTATTCTTCATTAACAGATGAATTGCAATCCGGTGAAATTTCATTTGAAACACGGCGAGAACTTTCCGCCAAAGCATTTGGTCAAACTGCAAAGTACGACACCATTATTCATAATTATTTAAAGGATGAAAAATTGTCGGACAATCTTTCCCTTACATTTGAAAAACATTCAGAAATGCGCTATGGCGAAAACCCACACCAGTCCGCTGCTTCTTATAAGATTCCCGGGAACAATGAACCCAATGTTTTGAATGCTACCATCCATCAAGGAAAACAATTGTCATATAATAATATCATGGATACAGACGGCGCCTTGGCTTGCATCCGTGAATTTGATTCTCCTGCTTGTGTGGTGGTGAAACATTCCAATCCCTGTGGTGTCGCCATTGGTGATGAGCTCTTGGATGTTTACACGCGTGCTTTCAATGCGGATTCCCTTTCCGCTTTTGGCGGCATCATTGCATTCAATCGTCGGTGTACAAAAGACGTTGCAGAATCTATCAGTAAAGTCTTTGTAGAAATAGTTTTGGCACCAAGCTTCGCGCCGGAAGCGTTGGACATTTTCAAAAAGAAAAAGAATTTACGTGTTTTAGAAATTGGTGAATTTGGTAAACGGTTGCCCAAACTTGAAGTCCGAAATGTTGATGGCGGATTACTCGTTCAAGACACTGACCTAAACACTCTAACACGTGAACATTTGAATACTGTAACAAAAGCGCAGCCTTCAAACCAAGATATTGAAACTGCTTTATTCACATGGAAAGTTTTACGTCACGCAAAATCAAATGGTATTTTAATTGCAAAAGACAATACAACGATTGGTCTTGGTGCCGGACAGGTAAGTCGCGTGGATGCTGTCCACATGGCATTGCGAAAAGGTGGTGAAAATGTAAAAGGAAGTGTGCTCGCTTCCGATGCGTTTTTCCCATTTCGAGATAGTATTGACGCAATAAAAAATTCTGGAATTAAGGTGGTCATGCAGCCCGGCGGATCCATCCGCGATCAGGAAATAATTGATGCTTGCGATGAATATGGCATCGCTATGATTTTTACGGGAACACGTTGTTTTAAACATTAATATTCCCCCCATTTTTACGTTAATTTTCCTAATTATATTTGGAGAATACTGACGGGTTTTAAACTATTCCTGTCAAACCATTCATGAAAAAAGACACAACGTTTGTCGTGTTGAAAATTGCAGGCGTCTTCGGAGCCCTTTATATGTTCCTTGTTGGCATTAATGGAATGTCATCTGCCATAAAACACATGGGGGCAGATGTAGCAGACAATATTTTCACTGCCACTAGCGATCCTTTTATTGCATTATTTATTGGTGTTTTTTCCACGGTCCTTTTCCAAAGTTCATCCACCACAACCTCATTAATTGTTGGTATGGTAAGCAGTGGTTCATTAGGCTTAAGTGGTGCGGTTCCCATGATTATGGGTGCCAATATTGGCACCACAGTTACCAACACAATCGTTTCCATGGGACATATCAATCGTGGGAATGAATTCAAACGTGCTTTTGCCGCTTCTACAGTTCATGACTTTTTTAATATACTAGCAGTCTTAATTTTGTTTCCATTGGAAATGATGTTCCACGGCATCCAGAGAACATCAGAATGGTTTGCCAGTTTGGTGTTTGGTAAAATTCATAATGTGGATGTTCTGCAAGCCAAAAGTCCCATTAAAGCTGCAGTAAAATCTGGCGCCAAATTCATCGAACAATTCTCTTTCGATAATGATATTGTATATTTGGTTCTAAGTGTCCTTATCACATTTCTTATGCTTTATTCTCTGGTGAAATTGCTTCGCAGTTTGGTCTTAGAAAAAATTGAAGTTTTCTTTGATCAATATATTTTTAAAACGGTTATGCGTGCTATTGGATTTGGCATTTTGCTTACCATCATGGTCCAAAGTTCTTCTATTACCACTTCACTGGTTGTGCCTTTGGCTGGGGCGGGCGTGTTAACATTACGGCAAATTTTTCCCTTCACCTTGGGGGCCAATATTGGCACTACCGTAACGGCCCTTTTAGCTGCACTGACCGGAACCGTTTCCGCGCTCATTGCAGCCATTAGCCATTTATTGTTCAATATTTTTGGAATTGCCATTATTTATGGAATACCATTTTTACGAGCAATTCCACTCAAACTCGCAGAAATGATTTCTGAATACTCTCTGAAGAATAAACTTATTCCACTGGGATATTTATTGGTCGTATTTGTCCTAATTCCATTAACCATAATTCTATTGGGTAATTAATTCGCCCGCAAAATTAAGAGAGGTAAACCTTATGTCAGTCTTTAAAGATATTGTCAAACTTTGGAACTCAGATGACCTTTTGTCCCAGGCATGGGATGAGTCCTACAAAATGATGGTACTTTCCAATGAAATATTTAACCAAGCTATTAAATATTTAAGAAATGGCGAAAATAAAGAAACCATTATTGCCCTAAAAAAGCGCGATATGGAAATCAATGCTTATCAAAAAAATGTGAGAAGAAAAGTGGTAACCCACTATGCTGTATCCCAAGATATCAATGATTTGCCAAATGGATTAGTTCTTCTTAATATGGTTGTTGATGTGGAGCGTGTGGGGGATTATACAAAAAATATTTTGGATCTAGCGTTGAATCATCCCAATACAATCCGGTCAGAAGATTTTTCCGAAGATCTCCATCATGTGGAAAACGAAGTGATTGAACGATTTAGAAAAACGCTAGAAGCCATCCACACTCAAGATGCAGATGTAGCTCGGAGCCTAATGAAAACCTATAAAGAAACATTAACCGATGTATCCGACACGATTGTAAATGGCTGCATTTCTGGTGAAATAAGACTTGGGGATGAGTGTCAAACGGTGGCTCTTGCTTTGTATGCGCGTTACTTAAAACGAATTGGAGCTCATTTAAAAAATATTACAACTGTTTTAGTGAATCCATTTGATGCAGTAGGCTATAAGCAATAATGAAAAAATTCATTTGGCTTTATTTATCCTCCTTCGGGATAATGTTTGCCATCCTTTCATGGACACAGGATAGTGGAATATTGCCTGCTGAACCCGGTTGGATGAAAGGAGCGCTGGCATGTGCCTGCGGAGCTATATTATATGTTGTGGTTCCACGAACAATAGACTAGCCGAAAAGTGAAAATTTTGGCAAACTCCAGACCTGCTTCATCACCTATTTAAAACTTGAACTGAAAATTCACCACTATGGAGTTTTCAACCCCACCATTTTCGTAAGCCGTCAACTTTAATATTGGTGCTATTAGTATCCCTTTTCCAGCATTATAATGAACACCTACAATAACCGCTCCAGTACCATTATCCTTTATTGATGTATCCATATCTACATGATCAAACCGGGCCAAAACCGAAAGTTTATCATTTGTTTTATAGGTGCCATAAACACAGATAATATTACTGTTTTCATCATATTCCTTTTCTTGAAAAACCCATTTATTATCAAACTCGAATCCGCCTCGAAACCCCTTTCCAGCATAAGCGGCAAATAGGCTTAGGACATTAACAGTTTCTGTAGAAATCAAATCTATATCTCTTGGTTCGATAGAATAACTCGCACCAATATTGTATCCATCATTTTTATTCAATTTAGATTCGCCAAATACAGCATGGAGGGATAGTTTTTTGTGGGAATCTGATTCAATTTTCTTATATCCGCCACCATTGGTAACAAGGGCACTTGTAGAAAAAGATCCAAAAGAACGGGACAATCCAATCCCAATATCTGCTGAAGCTGAAAATCCATAAGTGTCCATCGCCATTGTTTGAATGAATCGATGTCCCCAAGTATTTTCCATGGTTTTAAACATATTCATTCCCTGCATCCCCATGGTGATATTACCAAGACTTGTTTTCCATCGAACCATTGCCACTTTCAAAAAAGCTGTATGAGAACTTCCAGAACTATTTTCCCCCATATCATAAGTTACTTGATAAGATACATCTTCACTGACCACATTAGTGTATGATAAATAAGCACGTTTCAGATTGAATGCGTTTGTACCATTTTCAACTAATTCTGTAGAATGGTTAAAAAAGACAACTCCATTTACATTGCTTTGTGAAAATAAAGCTGTAGAAAGCAAATAAATAAAAATCAAAAATCTCGTTATATTTTTCATTGTGTCACCTTTTATTTAGGTCGAGTTTTTTAAGATGAGAATCCAGAATGAGATCGTGAAATTAAACACATTGTGGTAGAGTTTTGTTAAGGATGTCATTAATACACGGGCACTTCTGGATCAACCTCCAACGACCAAGCATGAATACCGCCTAGAATATTGATGGCATCAATTCCTTGTTGCTGCAAATAAAGAGAAGCTTGTGCCGAACGTATTCCCGAATGACATAATACATAAACAGGCTCATCTTTAGGAATCATTTCTAATTGATAAGGAATTGCCATCATTGGAATGTGCTTAAACCCTTTGATCGATGCCATTATGAGTTCTCTTTCTTCTCGAACATCCAATAATGTAAATTTTTTATTATTGTCTAAAACTTGTTTTAATTCTTGTACCGTGATTGATTTCATACCTCAATATATCCAGTTTTATGGGGACCAATATTAGAGAGATCAAATTCATCTCCAACAATGATAAATCCCATTTTTTCATAAAAACCAAAAGCGCTCACTCGAGCATTGCACCATATAATATCTGCATCCGTCTCGTTTTTTAAATAATGAATCGCGCCCTTTAATACTACGGTGCCAAACCCTTTCCCTTGCTCTTTTTTCTCAGTTGCCATGCCCCGTAATCGATATCCTTTTCGAGTTGGTATTGCTTCAAAATATTCTTTATAAACAGAAGCAACACTAACGATATTTCCATTATTTTTAACGATAAAATGAGCTGAGCTCAGGAAATCATCTTCCGGTAAAATTGAATCTTCAAATGGTAAATTTGGACGTAAAATTTTATGTCGAAGAGGGCGAACTACATTAGATAAAACACGTTCTACTTTAAACATGTATTCCCATCGGGTTGTCTGTGATAATAGATTTGATATTATTTTTCTTACACCATGTCATTGCGGGTTGAGTATTTATTGTCCACAGTATTAAGGGGAGTTTATGGTTTTGACTCATTTCAATAATCTCATCATCTACCAAATCTCCTCGAGGGTGAAAAAAATCCGGATGAATCCAATGGGTTACCCAAAGCCATTCTATATCTTGCAAAATAAAACCAACAGAAACATTGGAATGAAAAATCCGGAAATAAGCTACCACAATCGGGTTAAATGACGAAATCATATATGGGTGATTTATGGTCTTATTTCGAATTGTTTTTCCCAATGATTTTGCGGCTGACATATCAAATAATTTCCTCGTTTTTATTTCAATATTGAGAAATGTTTTTTCAGGTATTGTGCTGAGAACTTCAAAAAATGTAGGCATCGATTGTGTATTGTTCCCATGAGAATACACTCCAGTTTTTATAGAATTCAACTCTTTCTCATTTTTTTGGTGAATCCACCCTTGACCGCTTGTCTCTCTTTCTAAATCAAAATTATGAGAGCACATGAGTATCCCATCTTTGGTTTGTATCAAGTCTATCTCGATAGCATCAAACCCATGGTCCACTGCCTCTTTATAAGATGAGATTGTGTTTTCGGGTGAGTGGGTTTTTAAGCCACGATGGGCCATGACTTTTGGTGGATTAGGCCTAAGTCTTGCTCGCCAAAAAAATCGATACCTTACCCCAAGTAAAATAACAAGGATGATGAACGGAGGTAACATTATCCTATTTGGGAGTTAAAATAAGATGGCGAAATAAATGGGCGTTCTTCTCAGAGCGAATAAAATCTTCATTAAACCAAGTCGTTCGATATTTTCCACTATGATACATTTCAGCTTGATCTCTATAATGTGGACTGCTCGGTATTCCTGATTGCCCCGTGGGTAAAATAAATTGGGTTTCATTCATTTTGCTAAAATCCACAATACGCCGCATAGAAGCCCCGGCTGTTTGGTGATAAGGTTTATTAAATGAATACCCACCAGCATTAGGCGTTTTGTCTGACCCGCCTGATCGATACGGTCCTACATTTAAATTAAATAACTTATCCAATATTTTTACTTTAGATAACATGTGAGGGTGGGTTAATGAGTGAGCATCACCCCATTTCCAATTTGTAATATTTACACCATATTTTTCTTCTAATTCCGTTACAGCGTCCGCAACTGATTTTGCTACAATTTCGTTTAAAGTTTCAATATGATTTGGGGTGGTAATATTATCAATCCAAGATGATTGCCCCGTTGCCAATACTTCGCGAAGCTTACGATGGACTAAATACTTCAAGCCTGTATAGGCTTCCAAATAATTTTTTCCCAATAAAGCCATCTCGTCACCATACAGATTTAAAACCAAATTTCTCATCGTTGCATGAAAAACCAATGCCGCTTCAGAATCCACACCTTCTACGCCGTCCCACCTTTTTAATAATTCATAAGCACGCATTAAATTTCCGGTTTCATCGCCTGTTTCCGACAACCAAAGAAAAGGTAAAATTTCTTTAGAAAAAGGGGATGTCTGATCTAGTTGAATGGATTTCATATCTTCGATTGTCATATTCTCCATAGCATCCAATCGAAAATTAATTTGTTCTATGCGACTAGGATCTGCCCAAAAACCACTGATATAATATGGAAATTCATCCCCAATCGTTTTATTATTTGCTGTTGAAATGTATCCTTTTTTTGGATTATATAAGTAGGGCATTTCTTCGAAAGGAACTTTCCCTTTCCAGTCATAATCGGGGTCGTTTCCCGGGCGAGGTACCATGGTATGTCCATCTTTTCTAACTGGAATATATACAGCCGGACGCCAACCAATATTTCCATTAATATCCGCATAAACAATATTTTGTCCGGGCACACCAAAATCGCGAACGCCCCGACTAAAATCTTCCCAATTTTCCATGGTATTAAGTTTTATCCAAGCATCCATTTCTGTGGTATTCCAATGGCCGGTCCAAGCCATAGACATGGCAACATTTTTTTCTTTCAACAGTCCATGAACATCACTAATAATGGGACCGTGATGGGTGATCCGAATAGTAATTGTTGTATCTCTCCCATTTTTTAATGGAATAGTTTCTTCAATTAATTCTACAGGCAGCCATTTATTCCCAGATTTATATTCGTTGGGATTTTCAGGATTCATGGTTTCCACAAAAAAATCAACATCATCCACCATGCTATTGGTAAATCCCCAAGCAACATGTTCATTTTGTCCAATAACCGGCATAGGAATTCCTGCAATACATACACCGGAAATATTAAAGCGCCCTCCTTTTAAATGAATTTCAAACCATCGAGGGGGTTGGGTATAAGCTAAATGAGGATCATTGGCCAAAAACGGTTTGCCAGATTCTGTTAATGAACCCGAAACAACCCAATTATTAGAGCCAATATCAGAATTGTGTTTTCCCAATAAATCCCGAATTGCAAATTCTTGATGAATGATCTCATCAAAAGCAGGTTTCAAATCGTCCAATGCCCCTTTTGCAATAAACGGTTTATTTTTATCATATCCAGGAATAAGCTCTGCCAATTTATCTTCACCAAAATATGACGCCACAGCTCCATAAACAATTTCTGGCTCCCACGCACCTTGCATCTCATGAGCCATCATTCGAGCATAACCGGCTACAATACTTGGATCCCAATACGGTGGATCAATCCCCAAAATTTTAAATTCAATGGGCAAGTCATTTTTTACTTCATCAATCCGTTGATTAATGCCATCACAGAAAGTATCAAAAATTATTTTATTTTTAGGTGACATTGTTTTCACCATTTTTTTTGCAATAGCATGGATCCGCCAGGTACGTAAATAAATATCACTTCCAAGATATTCATCGCCCAATGCAGATGACAATTCACCCCGAACTGCCAAGGCTACCGTTGACAACTGAAAGAGTCGCTCCCGCGCAGAAAGATACCCTGCAGTAAAAAATAAATCGTCCTCTGTTTCAGCAAAAACATGGGGCACACCAAACTCATCCGTAAAAACATCCACAGGGTTTTTTAATCCGGATAAAATTTTATTCCCTTCATAAGTAGGTAGCGGATGATGAAGCCAAGCCCAAACTCCTAAAACTATCGTGAATAAGGAGACAAATACGACTGATAAAATTTTAGATTTCATATTATTTAGATTCTTTTTTCAATGTGTAAAGTAACCAATTTTCAGGGTCAATCAACAAGTCTGATTTTAACGGAATTGCAATTCGAGTTGGAGAATTATTCAAGTCTAGTTTTCGGTTTCTTTCGCCATCAAATGATTCAAATCTGATTTCAACAGGCATTTTAAAACCATCACTTTCCCACCATAAATCAATAAATTTTTTATTCTTGATTATTTCTTCTTCTACAATCAAAACGGGTAAGTCGTTCTTAAAAAGATATTGATTAAAAAACCATTGATTATTTTGCCCAGAATTATTGTGAATTAATGAAATGAATTCCTTTGTGGATGTTTGATTTTGCGGGAGTTCCTTTGGCATTTGGATAAATTCTTTCAAGCTTTCCCGTAAGACTTCATCCCCAATCAAGTACCGCAATGAATGAAGAATATGAGCGCCTTTATAATAAACATCATTATCTGTTTTATATTCTGTGGATGTGTTTCTTTCCGGCACCACCGCTTGTTCATTTTGTATATTCTTTTTATAGCGATTATTTACAAAAGATTTGGCGGTTTTTTTCCCAAATTTCTCTTCGATATACAAGGCTTCAGCGTAGGTATCAAATCCTTCATGAATCCAAAAATCTGCCCAATCTGCCACACTCAAATAATTGCCCCACCATTCGTGGCCCATTTCATGGAACATTAAAAAATCATAACCCAATTTTGTTTTTTTATAATTGTTTCCATAAGCGTTAATTGTTTGATGTTCCATGCCCCAATACGGTGTGTGAACCAAGCCGAATTTTTCTTTCATCCACGGATATTGACCAAAATTTCGAGCATAAAAATTCAAGTATTCTTCCGCATCTTTTAATAGCCCTTCTGCCCCATCACGTTTTTCCGGTAAAACATAATAAACCATATTTAACGGTTTATCCAAAATGTAGCCCGTTCGCTCAACCACTTCGAAATAGCCTGCAGTAAAATTCACATTATATGTGCTGATGGGATATTCGGTGCGCCAATGCCAAGTGGTCCATTTGTCTCCTTCTGAGTGGATGGATTGAATTACACCATTTGCCGCCACCGTAAGGGGATCTGGAACTGTAATAGAAATGTCAACACCGTCTGGTTTATCGCTAGGATGATCTTTACAGGGATACCAAATATATGCACCATTTGTTTGACAGGATACGGCAATCCAAGGGTGTCCATCCTCGCTTTTTTCCCAAGTGAATCCACCATCCCAAGGTGGATTTTTCGCCACCGGCGGTTTGCCGCTATACTTGATTTCTAGATAATGAGTTTTGAATAAATCTAACCCGGGATACTCAATTAAGATTTTATGATTTTTATGCGTAAACGAAAGATTCATTCCATCAATGGCTGTGCCAGAAACATGGAAATCATCCAATAGATCAATTTCAATTTTATCTGGTTTTCCAATTAATATAAACGAAATGTTTACAATCCCGCTAATGGTCTGTTTATAAGGATCAACTTTGAGCTTAATTGTGTAATGGGTTACATCCATGGCTGCTTGATTGGATGATAATTTCCCGCCACTATATACATCCAAAGAAAACCCAAAGGAAAGGAAAATTAAATAAATCAAATATTTTTTCAAAATTTCAACACCTTGTATTGGTATTGAAATATACCGTTCTTTTCATCCACAGGAATCATTTTTTGAAATTTCAAATTTAATTCAGGCACCTCACCATCAAATAAAGGAATCCCCCTTCCCATAACCAGTGGATGAGGCGTAATAAATAAATGTGTTAAATGGGAAGTAAAACGAGCATACGTTTTTCCACCACCAATAATAAAACATTTGTCTTCTTTAATGGATTCCAAAATTGAAATAGGATTATCGTTTCTATGAACTACAATCATTTTGCGACCCTCTAATTCTGCCGCCAGTGTATCGTAAGTATTAGAGCCCATGACCACAGGATGCCCCAGGGTTTGTTCTTTAAATAAATGAAGGTCTTTTGACCAAGTTGTCACTTCGCGAGAGTGACGGGCGATAAATCCATCAACCGTAACCGCCGCAATCAGGATGACTTCGTTGGGCATAATTTTTATTTATAAGATCTAGATGCTTTCCAACTGTTTACATCTTTAAAGGAGCTTTTCATTCCCGTTGCATTTTTATGCTGTTCTGCAAACATAAGAAAATTAGCCATTCTCCGTGAGTCGGTTCCAACAGTCTTAGACAAAAGGTCAACAGCAGATACTTGTTCAAGTGCTTTAAGAGCTACGATTGTTTTTTCATCACGTAGAAAGTCCGCATCGTACTCAAATATGAATGCTTTCAGTTTGTTCGCTCTTTCGCCGATGCTCATGGGTTTTTTCTCCAATTGCTCGATGGCAGAATCCTTCAACTGTTGGAAAGTTTCGCCATCCATAGAAGAGAGAAATTCAGGCGTTGTTGCAATAAAATCATCAGCGCGTTGATTCACATCATCAGCGGTAAATGCACCGGATTGAATGACAAAAGTCAAATAATGTGTTTCATCTCTGTTGCGGGCATAAGACCAAACAATATAGCCCAGTTGCTGATTGGTTCGCATTTCTGTAAAGAAGGGTTGCTGAAGTGCTTGACTAATGATCATAGATGTTGCTCGCATTTCAGGTGAATCCTCGCCCAAAACATACTCTCGATAAAAACAGGAATTATTTACGGATAAATTCCCAATATATTGAATTTCTTCAGCTTGAAATTGATCCAAATATTTTATGTCAAAAGCATCTTTTCGGCTAATGCCTCTTGTATTTGTTTTTTCATTAAATACGCGTAAGGCACGTCGGGCATCTGTTTCTTTGAAATCACCATAAACTAATGCTTCCACAAATGTTTTACTATAAAGCGTTTTTCCATAATCCTGAATATTTGCAAGGTTTGCTGCTTGTGCTACAGGTAAACTTTCTTCCCAACTGTATTTTACATGATTAAAAATGTCGGCGCCCTTTTCACGTGTTTGTTGATGGGCATCCGAAAGTGAAAAATTCTGGTAATCCCTGACAATCTTATCTTTTACGCCATTGAATTGATCCTCTGTAATGGAGAAATCAACCATGTGGTTTAAAATAATTTCATAAAGGGTCATGGCAGATTCAGAATAGCCACTCACCGTTAGAAAGATTCCTTCATATCCTTCGCGGAAAGAATAATTTAGGCCTGCTTGTTTGGCGGGATACCCCAATTCGTTTAACGATTCATTTACACAGGCAGCATAGAGTTTTGAATAAACGCGATGTTGAATATCCATCATTTCATCCGGAAAAAGAATCTTAAAAGTAATGACACCTTTGGGGCGTAAAAATTCATGATCCGTGCCAAAATAAAGAGTAGCACCTCCTCCATTTGTGATAGAGAAAGGCAATACATCATCTTTCATTTCCCGATTTGGTACAGAGGCTGATTCTGGAATAAATGGATTTGCTTCCGCTATCATAAAATCGGATCGTGGAGATGGTGCCAAGAGTTCATTATAAAAATTGTCATCTTCCGTATAAGAATAGGCCGCTTGATAATGGTGTTCTTTTTGGTCAGTTTCTACTCCTTTTGCCACCAAAACAACTAGCATATTATCTGGTGTAAAGTGTGTTAATAATTTTTCAAAAGAGTTTTTTGAATCATCCCTGTAAATAAAGTTCACCCGTCCCGCATCTTCCAGTGGATACATCATAGCTTCATTTGCCAACTGCGTGGCGCGCCACATGCCTTCTCCTTGGCTGGCATATATTTCTTCCAATTCAGCCATGGTTTTCAATTCACTAAATACATGAGATTGATATCCTGACTCTTTCATCAGTGCAATATAATCTAAAGTGGCTTTTACAATTTCTTTATAATCTGTTTGCCCTTTTTGAGTCAGTCCGATACGAATATTCGCCCACCCAAATTCCTTTGTTTCTGAACCTGCACCAGCAGAAAGAGACAAGGCCCATCCTTTGTCTTTCAAATAAGAAAGAAGGCTTCCCTTGCCCTCATGTCCGAGAATAAAACCCAACTGTCTGCCTGGCTTACTTTCGTACAAATGACGAGTGCTTGGAATAGAAAAACTAATTTCCATATCGCGAAGATCCTTCACTGGATCAATTTGAACCAAACGGAATGTTTCTTTCTTTTCAAATACATCCGGATCGTGGAAGGTCCTTTCAAGATTGTGGTTTTTGACTTCTGAAAAATATTGGCGAGTCCATGCTTCCATATCGTCTAAGGAATGGGTGCTTAATAAAGCCAATCCCATGCGATTCGCGCTGTAATTATTATTATAAAATTCAATCAGTTCTTCGCTGGTAATATCACCCAATGTTTCAAGGCTTCCCGTAGAAAATTTCCGTGACGGATGTCCTTCTTTCACAAACTGGCTGATAATGCGATGCTGTCGCCACATATCGTTCATTATATTTTTCTGATGTTCCGAATTTACCGCATTTACCTCTCTCGCTGTATATTCCGGTGTAAAAAGTGGACTAATAAAAAATTGAGCAAAGCGGTCTAATGCACCTTCAAATCCGTCAGGTAGAATCTGGAATTGATAATTTGTATGGTCACTTGCTGTATATGCATTTGAGTAGCCGCCAAGATTCCGTAAATAGGTAGAATATTCATCCACATCAGGATATTTTTCTGTGCCAAGAAATAGCATATGTTCTAAAAAGTGAGCAAGACCTTCTCGGTTATTGGGGTTTTCTAAAGAACCCGTTTCAACCACCATAGATGCGGCTGACACATTAAAATTTGGATCGGATAAAAGATAAACCCGAACACCATTTTCAAGGGTTAGTGTTCTGACTTCTGACTTATCTAAAGGATGTTTATCTAAGGGTTTTTTATTCATATTTGTGCAACCTGATATAAAACAGATTAATAAGAGTGTGATTGTATTTTTCAAGGATAGTCCTTTTCATGTTTAGAGACTTTTTCAAAATTTTAGTAATGAGCCTCGATTAATTAATAGCTAAAGTTTTATCAATTCGATAGGTTAAATATTGACGATGCGCTCTGGTTGTAGCGTTTACTCCACTGGATCTTATGGTATATTTTTTAACCTTATTCAAATTATGAAACGCAGCTGAAACCGATAAATAATCATACTTAACCTTTACTTTGTTTTGTACTATACGGATTAAGCGCTCCGTGTACTCTATCTGAAGGTTTCGGCGAATTCCATTCACATTGTCACCCGCATCCGCAGAAAAGCAAGATGTGGTTAAATCGCCCATCATATCATTAAGATTATACGAGTTTCCATAGAGCTCAGAATCAGAAATTCTTTTTAAAACATTCATATGTAATAAATGATCCAATATACCTTTTTGTGCTCCTAAAATCATATCGTGTATTTTGGGGTCTTTTGTACCACTAAAACCTCGTCGTTCTGATTGAAGATAGTTAAAAACTTCATCAGGAATTTCGTATGCGTTTGGTGCAAAGACATATTTTCCTAATAAAGTCATGGCCCATTTTTGTTTAGCTTCTGGAACTGGAACGAATGGTTTATTCCGATCTTCTTGTCCCACCAATGATCGATCCACATATACGCCACCAACATAGCGTGAAATAACATTTGCTGAATTGGTGTATTCTCGATTCAAAATAGAAAAGGCATCGCGAAACGCATGATAGGATTCACCCTTTTTCTCATATCTTGTCTTCAGATTCGGAAACAATGATCGAATAATATCCATGCGTTGCTGGGCATAAGCGACAGGATCATTGCTCATGTCGGACACATTCACACGGGGGTCAATTCCCTTTCCGGGAGACCGCATGTCATCTGCATCATTTCCGAAACCTAATTCATTTTTTGTGGATTGACTTAATAATATTTCCATTCGCTCCTCTTCATCAACGGGACTTTCTAAAGAAGGCGTATATCCAAATTCAATGGCCCAAATATCATATGGCCCTGGCGTGGTGGAATAAAATTGACCATGGTGACTTGGACTATCGCTCACATTGGCAGTGACGTAATCCATGACGGAAGATGTGAGCCCAACCGGTTCGGTAATGAGTCGATCGTGAATATTTTTAAAACTATGTAAATGGCTCGCATAAAAATTATGATTCAAGCCCAAAGTATGTCCAACCTCATGAAGTGTTAATTTCACTAAACTTTCATAAATCATTCGATGTTGTTCTAATTGAGAAAAGTCATCAATCGCAGTCAATGCTGTCAGTCCAAAAAGATTCCCTTGATGAAGATAGTCACCGGCAAGACAAGTTTTTGTTGGATTAATTTCAGAATCAGAATCCAAATCAAATGTTTTATAAAGTTGTTCATATTTCACTCGATTTGTGAAATAAACATATTCCAACATAATATCGGCGCCCAATATTTGCCCCGTACGCGGATTTACAAAACTAGGGCCGTATCCACCGAAAGGCGGTCTAGGAGAAGATGTCCACCGAAGAACATTATAGCGAATATCGCCTGCGTCCCATGCTGCATCGTCTGGTTGAATTTTTACTTCAACAGCATTACGAAATCCCGCTTTTTCGAATGCCTTATTCCAGGCTAAAACACCTTCCGTAATGGCACCTCGAAATTCATGAGGTGTTGTATTCTCAATCCACCATACAATGGGATTCACAGGTTCAGAATATTCTTGTTGTGGGTGTTTCTTTTCAAGATGCCACCGATGAATTAAATCTCGATAAGGCGTTACATCATCCGGTGTTGTCATATCTGTAATTTGTGTTGAAAAATACCCAACCCGTACATCTTCATATCTCGTTGTATAATCATTTTCGGGCATTTGGATGAAACTGTGTTGGATTGTAACATTTACAGACCGTGGGTCCGTCAGTCCCTTATCCGATCCCCAATTGGTTGGCATAGGATTTGCGTAAACGTATTGGACGGCTATATCCGTATTCTCGGGATAATTTTTAATCGCTGAATATTTGGATCTATCTTTAGCCAATTTCCCAATTTTAAATGGATTTTTATTTTTCCCGCCTGGAATTAATCCACGAGATATTTGATGGAGCGCTTCAGACAAAAAGATATTATCAATTTCAATTAATACGGCTCCATCCTTCTCTGCAACAATGACTGCTGAGGCAAGAATCGCCGTGCTAATATTTGCATCCGCAGACTTACTTAAGGGAGTTTCCGGCTCAAACCAAAAAGCATTGTTTTGAACTTCAAATTCAATCCGATTAAAATATCGATTTAATTTCAACACGCGGGTACCACGGTAATTTCCTTTAAAAACGCCTGCATTGAGTTGACCATTAAGGCCATGAACAAAATGGATAAATTCTTTTTCCAATTGTTCTTTTTTAATCAACATTGAAAGTTTGCCATTCGTCGTATCTTGATACAGCGTGAAAAGACCTTGAATTTCATTTTTATCTTTAAGCGCTTCTTCCATGGTTTTATTTTTGGGTGGCGTTGCGGGCTTGGGCTCACCAACCGTAGCGGTATCGCCTGGGCTTGTTGCCTTTTCCTGTGCCATAGAAAATGAAATAATAATAATAATTGTTGTTAAAAGAGATTTCATAGAATTACCTTTTTTTAGGAATATAAAGATCTGTAATTGTACCTTCAAATACTTCGGCTGCCAACCCAAATGTTTCACCCAAAGTTGGATGAGGATGAACTGTTAGCGCAATATCACTTACATCTGCACCCATTTCAATCGCTAACATGCCTTCGCAAATCATGTCGCCTGCACCGGTTCCCACAATACCAACGCCAAGAACTTGTTTGGTTTCGGGATCAAATAAAATTTTTGTTTTTCCCTGATTGGCGCCCATAGCAATTGCTTTTCCACTTGCAGCCCAAGGAAATTCACCTTTTTCGTAAGCAATGTTATTTTCATTTGCATCTATTTCCGTAAGCCCCGCCCAAGCCACTTCCGGATCTGTATAAACTACAGACGGAATAGCTCGAACGTCAAATGCGGATGGATGACCAGAGGCGACTTCTGCTGCTACTTTTCCCTCATGGCTTGCCTTGTGGGCTAACATTGGATTGCCAACAATATCGCCTATGGCGAAAATATTTTTGACGGTTGTTTTTTGATAAACATCCACCTTTACAAATCCCTTTTCATCTAATTCTATATCGGTAGCATCAATATTTAATATGGGTGAATTTGGTTTTCTACCCACTGCAACCAAAACTTTTGAATACCTTTTTTCAATGGAGCCCTTTTCTGTTTCAATAGTCACATTGAGAGAATTGTCATCATTTGGAATCACCGAAACAACCTTTGAAGAGAGTAATATTGATTCAAATTGTTTTTTTAATTTCCGTTGAAGCGGCTTAACAATATCAGGATCAGCACCGGGAATAAGATTCGGTAAAAATTCTACCACGGATACTTTAGATCCAAGTACTGCATAAACTTGACCCAACTCTAGTCCAATGACACCGCCACCAATTACCAATAAGCTTTCCGGAATATCCACCAGGTCTAAGGCCGTTCTGGATGTTAGAACGGATGGATGATCTTCAGGCACACCGGGAATCATGACTGATGTTGAGCCAGCGGCAATAATACATTTATCAAATGAAATAGTTTGGTTTCCTTTTTCGGTTTTTACATTTAATTCAGAATTGGAATTAAAAGTTGCTGTCCCTTGAATCCATTCAACTTTTCGTGCTTTCGCCATTTGGGCGATTCCGTCATTCAACTGAGCCACAATTTTATTTTTATGGGCCCGAATCATTTCTAAATCAATTTCGGGCTTCCCATAAGATACGCCCATTTTTGATAAATGAGCTGCTTCATCCATGACCTTAGAAATATGAAGTAATGCTTTTGATGGGATACAGCCGCGATTTAAACAGACACCACCCAAAGTTGGGTCTTTGTCGATTAAAATAACTTGTTTTCCTAAATCTGCAGCACGAAATGCAGCGGCATAGCCACCGGGGCCGGCGCCAATAACAACAATTTCAGTGTGTTTATTTTCAGTCATAAATTAAATTTTATTTGGATTCAAACTAACGCTATGCGTTTTTGCGTTAATTCTTTTATTAATTTTTAAAATTGGATAAATCTGAAAGAATTTTTGCAAACCGTGATGTAAATGTAGCAGCGGCTGCACCATCAATTACGCGATGGTCATAGGATAAAGAAAAGGGCATAATAAATCGTGTTTCGAAATCTCCTGAAGCTTTATCAAATACCTGTTTCCATGCGCTTCTTGACACACCCATAATGGCCACTTCCGGTGGATTTACAATGGGAGAAAAAGCCGTTCCACCAATACCGCCTAAACTTGAAATCGTAAATGTACCGCCTTTCATTTCATCCGGTTTCAGTTTTTTATCTCGGGCTCGTGAGCTTAAATCCATCAAATCTTCCGAAAGTTCAAAAATAGACTTTTTATCAACATCCCGTACAACAGGAACTGTGAGTCCGTTGGGCGTATCTACCGCAATACCAATATGATAATAATTTTTTAAAACCAAATTTTGATCCGTAAAATCTAGAGAGCTATTGAATTCTGGCATTTCTTTTAACACCATGGATACCGCTTTCATCAAAAAAGGAAGAAAGGTTACTTTTATTCCTTTTTCAGCGCCAACTTTTTTTAATTTTTTACGATATGCATCCAGGTCTGTTATGTCGGCTTCATCAAATTGGGTTACGTGTGGAATGGATTGCCAGGCCTGTTGAAGGCGCTCTCCTGTAATGCGTTTAATTCGAGTGAGCTTTTGAACTTCAACATCGCCCCATTGAGAAAAATCAATCTCCTGTTTTGGGGCAGGAATCGCCCCCGATGACATTGCCATTTGGAGCTTGATGTATCCATTTAAATCATTTTTTGTAATACGTCCCTTTTGGCCTGACCCTTTTATTCCTTGGAGATTAATTCCCAATTCTCGCGCCAAACGGCGCACACCTGGTGAAGCGAATACATTATCATTCGATCCGAAGTTTTCCAAAATTGGTTCCGGAACTATTTCTTCAACTATCGTTTTGGGGTTTGTTTCTGGGGGTTTTTCTTTAACATTTATTTCGGTTTTTGGCGCATCACCGGACAATTCAATTTTCATGAGAAGGTGTCCCGGTTTCAATTCATCACCAGTTGCCACAAAAATTTCTGAAATAGATCCACTAACATCAGCGGGAATTTCCATGGATGCTTTATCCGATTCTAAAACAAGAATAGTATCGTTGGGGTTCACAGTATCGCCAATAGAAACGGTCACTTCGCTCACTTCTGCTCCATCGATGCCTTCACCTAAGTCGGGTAAAATTATTTCTTTTATCATTCGAATATCCTAAACCGTTATGGGGCTTGGTTTTTCAGGATTAATATTATATTTTTTCATCACTTCGTCCGCTTTTGACATTTTCATTTTACCATCCAAAGCCAATGCTCGAATAGACGCCAACACAATGTAATAGCGATCTACTTCAAAAAAGTGACGAAGGTTTTCCCGCGTTTCACTCCGACCATACCCATCAGTCCCTAAAGCATAATACGCTCCTGGAACATAACGTCCAATTTGCTCAGATACCATTTTTACATAATCAGAAACTGCAACTGTTGGCACGTGGTGATTACTTAAACTTGTTTCCAAATGGGATTTTTTCGGTTCTGCTTCAGGATGGATTAAATTCCATCGCTCGACCTCTTCTGCATCACGCCTTAATTCACTAAAACTAGTAACATTCCAAATACCCGGTTCTATATCCCAGTCATTTTTTAATAAGGTTGCAGCTGCCAGAACTTCACCCATCAGCGGTCCACTCCCTAATAATTGAAGAGTTGGTTTTTCAGATGATCGAATTTTATATAATCCTTTTATGATGTCATCTGATACGCCCTCCGGCATAGGAGGGTGAATGTAGTTTTCGTTTTCTACTGTAAGATAATAAACGACATCTTTGTCTTCCTCGCACATTTCCTTCATCCCATGATGAACCACCGTTGCAATCTCGTATGCATAGGCTAAATCGTAAGCTTTTATATTCGGTGTTGCTGCAGCAGCTAAATGACTGTGTCCGTCTTGATGTTGGAGACCTTCGCCATTAAGTGTGGTGCGCCCTGCTGTTCCGCCAAGTAAAAATCCGCGAGCTCGCATATCACCGGCAGCCCAAATAAAATCCCAAACACGTTGGAAACCGAACATGGAATAATAAATATAAAATGGGATCATTTTTATACCATGATTACTATAACTCGTTCCGGCAGCAATAAAGGAAGAAATGGCACCTGCTTCGTTAATGCCCTCTTCTAATATTTGACCATTTTTAGCTTCTTTATAAAATAAAAACTGATCTGAATCTACCGGATCATAAAGTTGTCCTTTGTGGGCATAAATACCTAATTGACGAAATAATGGATCCATTCCAAAGGTTCTAGCCTCATCCGGTATGATGGGAACAATCTGTTTTCCAATCGTTTTGTCCTTTGTTAAAATCGTTAATAATCGAACAAATGCCATGGTTGTGGATATTTCACGATCACCCGTGCCAGCCATTAATTCTTGAAAAACGGATATGTCCGGAATCTCCAGTGAAGCGGACTTATTTGTCCGAATGGGCAAAGATCCACCCAGGGAATCCCTGTGTTTTTTTAAATAAATATATTCTTCGCTATTTTCATCAAAACGATAAAAGGGTGCAGTCATAGCTTCTTCATCTGAAAGTGGCACATTAAACCGATCCCTGAAATAGAGTAATTCTTCTTGATTTAATTTTTTCTGATTATGGGTAATATTGCGTCCTTCGCCAGCTTCACCCAATCCATAGCCTTTAATGGTTCTAGCGAGAATGACGGTGGGTTTTCCTTTATAATTAACAGCTTCATTATAAGCGGCATAAACTTTTTTTGGATCATGTCCGCCCAATCTCAATTTTGCTAATTTCTCATCAGAGAGATGTTCCACCATTTTAAGAAGTTTTGGGTATTTTCCATAAAAATGTTCACGAAGATAGGCACCTCCTTCCACAACATATTTTAATAGGTCTCCATCCACCACTTCATCGAGGCGCTGGAGGAGAAGATCGCCATATTCGCCTTCCAAAAATTCGTCCCAATCTTCACCCCAAATAACTTTAATTACATTCCAGCCCGCCCCACGAAAAGCACTCTCTAATTCTTGAATTACTTTTGAATTTCCACGAACGGGACCATCCAATCTTTGGAGATTACAATTTACAACAAAAACAAGATTGTCTAAATTTTCTCTGGAAGCCAACGTCAATGCGCCCATGGATTCTGGTTCATCCATTTCGCCATCACCGAGATAGGCAAAAACTTTACGACCTGTCTCTTCGATAAAACCGCGATCAATCATGTAGCGCATAAACCGAGCCTGGTAAATTGCCATGATAGGACCCAGCCCCATTGATACAGTGGCAAATTGCCAAAAATCTGGCATAAGATAAGGGTGTGGGTAAGAAGATAATCCACCCGTTTCTTCTAATTCACGACGAAAATTATGGAGTTGATTTTTAGTAAGCCGACCTTCAAGGTAAGCTCTTGCATACATCCCGGGAGATGCGTGTCCTTGGAAAAAAATTAAATCCTGACCCTTGGGGTGATCGGCACCTTTAAAAATGTGATTAAAAGCAACTTCGTATAATGTGGCAGCGGAGGCGAATGTGGAAATATGTCCACCAATCCCTGGCGATTCTGTATTGGCTTTCGTCACCATAGCCATGGCATTCCACCGTACCACCGATTTTATTTTTCTTTCTATATCGCGATCACCGGGATAATCCGGTTGTTGACTCGGTAAAATGGTATTCACAAAAGGCGTACTTGTATTAAAAGGGAGTCGGGCGCCTTTTGATTGGGCATAATCAATCAATGTTTCTAAAAGATATCGGGTTCTTTCATACCCATGCTCTTCCAGTGCGTCTTCTATGGACTCAATCCATTCTTGGGTTTCTTGTGGATCTGGGTCCTTATAGTGTTGAGTCATATAGTAAAGATAGTTTCGTTTATTCGAGCCTTAAAGTTACAATGAATATGGGTTTTATCCACAATGGGGAATGATGATTTTATTCTGTCTAAACTTCAATCTCTTTCCAGTCGCCTTGTCTAATTTTCCAAACCATGATGCCGGCAAAAAGTCCCATGTAAACAGGAAACAACATCCAAGGTGCTTTGAATCCAAGTTCCATTTGCACACCAAAAACATAGCTCCCTAAAACGATAACACCCCAAGTTAAACACGATTCTACCATGGCGGGAAAAAGTGTGTTCCCGGCTCCGGATAGGGCAAACCATAATGTAAAACCTATGGCATCTAAAAACTGGACTGCACCAATCATGCGTAAACCAAAAACGCCCAATCGAATAATTTCAGGATCATCTGTAAAGAGAAATAAATAATATTCCGGGATAAGAATAAAACTCAATCCCATGGTGCCCATAATGTACACAGATAAACGAACGGATTCTTTAATACTGGATTCAGACTTTTCAATTTTCTTTTCACCCATATATTTACTTACCAGCGTAGAACATGCTTGTCCCACACCAAGGGCCGGCATAAATGATGCATGCATAATGGTAAAAAGTAATTCAGTTGTGGCCAGTTCAATGAGGCCAATCATGCCCATTATTTTATAAAAAACGGACCAACCCACAGCAATCACCGCCTCTTGTATGCCCTGAGGCAAAGCCAATTTTAATTGGCGCTTCATCATAGATTTATCAGTGGAAAAAGAAAAAACAGCAAAACGATACTTGATTTGTTTAGAAAATAAAAATGAAAAATAATGAAGTGTCATCCAAGTGGATGCAATCACGGTGGCAATGGCGGCGCCCTTTACACCCAATGCAGGAAATGTCGTCCATCCCCAAAGCGAAGATAAAAAGGAAAATGATGGCGCAGTTTCAAAAAAGAAACGCTGAATTCCCTCGGATCCATAAATAAGTCCCGCATTAAGATATACGTTTATAAGGTTGCTTGTAACCGTTACTGACATGTGAATTTTTGTTTTTTCTACACCGGTATAAAACCCTTGAAAAATGAAGCTGTATGCAGAAAATAAAAGACTGAGAAAAATAATGGACGTATAATCTACCGCCAATGGCGTAGCAATCGAATCTTGAATAAAAAACGGAATAATATCTTTTGCCCAAAGACAACCGGCCAGTGAAACGGGTAAGGCATAGATGGTTGCCATTAATAACCCATTATGAAAAGCTGTCCCAGCTTCGTGATCTAATTTTTGCCCCAATCGACGAGATGCTAGGGTTTGAACGGCCGTCCTAATTCCAAGAACGAGGCTCAATGCACCCCACAACAACATGGCACCCATCCCTGTGGCTGCCAATGCTTCTGCACCGAGTCGCCCCACCATGGCCACATCCACCATACTCATGAGAACGCGGCTCAGGTTACTCACAATAACAGGGAAGGCCAACTTGAAAACCTCTTTTGAAATTTCTTTATCTTGTGGAAATAAGAAACGAAACATTTTAAAACTCTTTAATCATAAT
>TARA_B110000495_G_scaffold18686_1_pt1 | contig 26148 bp, 39 predicted proteins | sample TARA_B110000495 | Tara Oceans TARA_B110000495 (sample SAMEA4398219) | marine metagenome | biome: Polar Biome; feature: [MES] marine water layer (ENVO:01000295) within the mesopelagic zone...; material: water (ENVO:00002006), including particulate matter (ENVO:01000060) such as...... | reverse complement strand
GAAGCAATCGCCGCAATGATAAAGTTGGGCGAAGACTTGGGTGTTACGCAAGAAGAAGTCTACAAACGTACTGTCGACCAGCTTGCTCTCGAACGAGACTCTCTGGATGCTGCACGTCAACGGCTTGTGCTTGTGCAGAGCAGAGCAGAAGCTGAGGGAAAAGCACTCGGACTGACTGTAGCTGGTATGGATGCTTGGCAAGCTTATACAGATAAGACAGACGAACAAGTGCGAGATCACGCAAGAGGACTACGGAAGCAAGATACGGCACAAGAAAAAATAGAAGCCACTTTAAGTAGGCAAACTAAGTTACTACAAGATAAAGGGAAGCTACAGTCCTTACAATTAAAAGAACTGAAGTCTACGGGGCTTGAATGGAGAGACTTAACTGCTGCTGAACAGTTCTCAGTAGCACTGGCAGGCAGAAAAGTTAGACTTGCAAACGAGCTAATATTTAGTGTTGGTGGTGTAACAGAGGAAGAAAAGGTACTAATAGTCGCCGCCGAGGACGCAGCTGAGAGTTTGGCTATGGGTGCAATTGAAATAGAACGTGCCAAAACCGCAGCAAAAGAGCTTAGTGACATTATAAGAGATATGGACAACCTTGATAATAAGATACTTAATTTTGGTGTAAGTCTAGCAGAAAAGATACGTGTAGCTAAGGCTGAACTTGAAGCCTTGCAGACTGGTGAAGATCCGGTTCTTGCAAAACAAACGGAAAGAGAGTTAGTTAAGGCAACTAACCTACTAGCTGAACAACAAAGGTTGTACGGCAGTGACAAACCCTCAACACATGGGCTGTCTAACACGACTCAAGAGCAATTGGATGTGCTTGAAAGAACCAGAGCTAAGATCAAAGCTTTAGAAGGCAAACTTAAGGCCGAAAACATTAAACCAAAAGGAGAGAAAGACCCTCTTGGTGACCTCGAAAAAGAGCTTATATTTAAGAATAGCCTACTTGGTGTAGATGAAGATCGCCAGAAGGTACTGAAAAAGATACAGAAGGAAATGTCTGAAGACCCCACTAAGTATACTCAAGAGCAAATTGATGCGGTAGTCGAACTAGCTAAAGAGGTTAGGGAAGCAGCCGAGGCTTACGAAGAGTTAAACTCCATTGCAAGTAGTGTAGCCGACAGCTTTGGAGATGCTTTTACTTCAATGGTAGACGGTACCAAGAGTGTAAAGTCCGCATTTAAGGATATGGCAAGAGCTATTGTTGAAGACCTTTGGGATATCTTTGTTATAAAAAAGATCACCGGATTTATCGAGAGTTCGATCAGGAGTATTTCTTCCCCAGGTCATGTGGTCTCTCAAGAAAACGTAGATCAGTATGCCAAGGGTGGGGTTGTAGACCCTTATTCTAACGTGGTACCATTTTCCACTGGTGGGGTCTTTAGTTCTCCTGTGGAACCATTTTCCACTGGTGGTGTTGTAGACTCCCATGTTAAAAAAGTCTTACCTTTTGCTAAAGGTGGAGTCTTTAGTTCTCCTGTGGAACCCTTTGCTACAGGTGGTGTTGTAAACTCCCCTACCTACTTCCCTATGAATGAAGGTAAGGTTGGACTAATGGGAGAGGCTGGACCAGAAGCTATTATGCCACTCGAACGTGGTGCTGATGGTAAGCTAGGTGTACAGGCACATGGTAACGGGTCTAGTAATGTTGTCATCCACCAGAACTTTAACTTTACAGCTAATGGTGATGACAGTGTTAAAAGGATTATTGCACAGGCTGCACCTCAGATAGCCCAGATGACTAAGAGTTCTCTGGTAAATGATCGTCGTCGTGGTGGACAAATGAAAGCAACCTTCGGGTAAAGGAAGTATAACAGATGGCACTTACGTACCCACTAAGTACACCAACTACTATAGGGATCGAGAGTATAGAATTACGTGCGGTTAATGCTGTAGCTACCTCTCAGTCCCCTTTTACATACAAGCAGCAGATTGTCGTACATGCTGGGCAAATGTGGCAAGCAACCGTTACTATTCCGTCGGTACGACGTGATCTCTCTGCTGAGTGGAAGGCTATGCTAGTGGGTCTTAAGGGTCAACAAGGTACATTTCTACTAGGTGATCCTGACTATGCTACACCAAGGGGTGATGTCAGTTCTTGTGACGTAACTGGTGCGGCTGGTGCTGATGAGGTTACTGTAGTTATGACTGGTAGACTTAAAGCAGGTGACTACATACAGCTTGGTGCACAAGGTTCTGCTAAACTACATCAGGTACTCTTAGATCAGACTGGTGATGGTACGTTACAGATATGGCCTTCACTCAGGACCACATACACAGGTGAAGCAGCAGTATTAAGTTCCCCTAAGGGAGTCTTTAGACTAGCAGAGAACACTACTTCGTGGTCAATAGATAATGCTTCTTCTTACGGCATCTCCTTTAATGCTGTAGAAGTTATTGTGTAAGGAAACACTATGTCCAACTACGGCTCAAGAGACCTGACAGCTACAACAAACACTAACCTAAATGCAGACATAGTTTACCCCTTCTTTGCTGTTGAGCTAATCTTTGATTCCACCACTATCCGCATGTGGTCGGGAATAGATGATCTTGAGGTACCTGCCCTAGATGGAGTAGGGTCTGGAGTAACCTACATTGGTGTAGGTAGTATACTAAACATTTCAGCTATAGAAGAAACTTCTGAGCTAGAGGTAAAGGGTGCCAACATAACTTTAAGTGGGGTTTCTGACCCAGCTTTGTCTTTGGCCCTAAGTGAGCCTTATCAGGGTCGTGTAGCTAACATTTACTTTGGTACTACCAGTGCCCCAACTCCGTTAAACTCCGTCTTCTCTGGTTATATGGACCAAATGAATATCTCGGAATCTGCTGATACAACTCAGATAGAGATTCTGGTAGAGAATAAACTGGTTGATCTCGAGAGAGCTAGAGTCGCCCGTTTCACATCAGGCTACCAAAAGTCTAAATACCCTTCAGACTTGGGTTTGGACTTTGTAGAAGACTTGCAAGACAGGGAAACACTCTGGGGTCGGGTCTAGTGATTAAGTACCAGCAAGAGTTCTTGTCTTATGCAGAGCAAGAGGTAACTCCTTTAGCTGAACTTGAGTGGGAAGAATCAGGACACCCTACTGAATCACTGGTCATAGATTGGGACTCTTACTTTGCTTTAGAGGAAGCTGGGAGACTTAAGTTCTTCACAGCAAGGAAAGAGGGGCTTCTTATCGGCTACTTTGTTGTAATAGTTTCAAGCCCTTTTACAGCAAAGGGGGAGTTGGTCGGTAGTTATGAGGCAGTGTACGTGAGTAAGGACCATAGGAAGTCTACCGTGGCTAGACGTTTGTTTAAGTTTGTTGAGGACTGCATGAAAGAAGACGGTATCTATAGAGTTATAGCTTCCTCGTCAAGTAAGAACCCAATCGGTAGGTTCTTAAACAGGTTGGGCTACCAAGAGATAGAAACAAAGTACGAGAGGGTACTATAGAATGGTTATTGGTACCTTAATTACTGCACTACAGGTTGGCGTTGCAGCAGGTGGGCTGGGAACGGTCGCAGGCGTCTCTGCCTTTTTCCAAGTCGCAAGTACTATCAGTTGGTTTGGTAGAATGGCTCTTGGGATACTACTCAATGCACTTTCCTCTAAACCCAAAGGGGCTAACCGTGGCTACCAAGTAAACACGGTTGGTCCAGCTTTAGACCATCAAGTAGTTTACGGTAAAGTACGTATTGGTGGGGCTGTAGTATACGACGAGTCTACAGGTGCAAACAATAAGGTCTTCCATCGTATTATAGCTGTAGCTGGACATGAAGTTGAGTCCTTTGATACGATATATATTAACGACGAAGCTGTTACTATAGACGTAGGTACGGGCAATGTAACTTCACCTGAGCAGTACGTTACAAGGACTACAAAGAGAGTTCGTATTGTAAACAATGACACTGAACAGGAGTGGCAAAACCAAGTTGTTCAAGGGTCCTTGGTTAGGATTAACCTTCACTATGGTACGCCTGACCAACCAGCAGATGTTGACCTTGTAGCAGAGTCAGAGCATTGGACAGACCAACACAAGTTGTCGGGCATAGCCTATATGTATGTACGTCTCGAGTTCAATACTAACGCCTTTCCTAACGGTATGCCTACTATTACAGCAGAGGTTAAGGGCAAGAAGGTCAAGAACCCTTCCACTGGCGTTACCGAATGGTCAGAAAACCCTGCCCTGATCCTACGTGACTACCTTACATCAAGTTACGGCCTTAGTGAGGATGAAGCTAACATTGATGATCTTCTTGTCACCACTGCTGCTACTGTGTGTGACCAACAAGTAGAATCTCCTGTGACTAAGATGCAGGTAGGTGGGGAGTACAAGATTAAGGCTGTTGGTAACACTGACTGGACGTTGTTGGCGCCGTCGTCCGCAGTAGGGACTATCTTCACAGCAACATTGGTACCAGAAACAGGGTCAGGTGTTGTAGAGACTGCAAGGTATACTTGTAACGGTGCTTTCACCACTGCACTTACACCCTACGATTTACTGAATGACATGCTAACTTCTATGGCTGGCTCCCTGTGGTACTCACAAGGTAAGTGGCGTATTAAGCCTGCCTACTGGACAAACACCGTTATGTCTTTAGATGAGGACGACCTTAGAGCTGGTATAGACGTAAGTACACGACACTCACGTAGGGACAACTTTAATACTATCAGAGGTACCTTCCGTGGACAGGAATCTAATTGGCAAGTCACCGACTACCCGCAGGTTCCTGAGAATACTGGAGGAAACCCGAACCTTTTACTTACTGTTGATGGTGGGCAAGAGTCTGTTGCTGACTTAGATTTACCCTTTACTGATAACAGTCTTGAAGCTAGACGTATTGCTAGGATCACCTTAGAGAGTAACCGACAACAACTTACTATTAACTCTTCCTTCGGTATGAGGGCTGCGGGGTTACAGGTCGGTGACAATGTAAGGTTTACTAATACAAGGTTTGGTTGGACTAACAAAGAGTTTCAAGTTTTGTCCTGGTCGTTTGGCCTTACAGGCGGCCTGGACCTACAAGTCAACATGACCCTAAGAGAGACTGCTTCTTCAGTGTATGATGACGTGGCTGATAACCTAGTATATGAAAAAGATAATACTACTCTACCCTCACCCTTTGAAGTACCTAGCCTTGGTATAAATATTAGTACTGAACTAAGGAGGGTAAAGGGTAAGACCATTAATGTTCTTTTGCTTGATATTACCAACACAGAAAATATCTTAGACACAGCAGAGGTGCAGATTAGGAAGTCATTAGTTGAGTTTAATGAACCTGACTACACATCTGTAGCAACCCTGGGTAACTTTGTTGGTACAGAGAGGGTTGAGATAGTTGCCCTAGAAGAAACCCTTTACGATATAAGGGCTAGGGCTACTAACACTCTGGGTGTTACTGGTGAGTTTAATACTATAAGTAACTATTCTGTAGAAGCCTTGGGTGCTCCACCAGCAGACGTAACTAACTTTGATGGTAACGTAGTCGGTAGTACCCTGCTCTTAAGTTGGACACCAGTTACCGATTTAGACTTAGCCCACTATATAATAAGATACTCTCCTTTAACTAGTGGGGCAGTACACTCAGAAGCAGAGGATGTAGCAGAGGTACAGTTAGGTAGTAGTACAGTTTCCCTGCAAAACGCTGGTGTAGGTACATATTTTATTAAGGCTGTAGATGATACAACAAGTGGGTCTAACACCTCTGTAAACCCCGCTGTGTTTGTCGTTACTTCTGTCGGTATTAGTGATCTTAATGTTGTAGCCACACTAACGGAGAATCCTTCTTTTGCTGGTGTTAAGTCTAATGTGACGGTTAATAATAACAACAGCTTAGAGTTAAGTGAAGACGGGATAAACTTCGATTCTGCGACAGGGTTGTTTGATGATGCGTCAGAGTTGTTTGATGGTACTTTCTCTGGTTATAACCTTTCTGGCATATACTACTTTAACAGCAGCCTTGACTTAGGGCAGAAATATACAAGCCGTTTAAACTACTCCTTTACCATCACAAGATTGGATAGGACAAACCTATTTGACACTGCTACAGGTAACTTTGATGATAGGTCTGGTGTATTTGATGGTGATGCTACCGCCTTTAGTGATACTACAGTTTCTATGCAGCTAAGGCATACAAATGATGATCCTACTGGAACACCTACTTGGACAGGTTGGCAATCCTTCTCTGTGTCTGATATAACAGCTAGGGCTTTTGAGTTTAGGCTATTACTATCTTCTACAGACACTAATGTAACCCCTGTAGTAAGTGCATTGTCGGCAACAGCAGATATGCAAGATAGGGTAGTTTCGGGGAGTGATATAACCTTCACAGGGACAACTAATGTAACTTTTGGTGGTGCCTTTTCAATTACACCAGCTATAGGAATTTCCCTAGCTAACTTAGCTAATGGGGATAGATATACAATAACAAACAAGACCCGAACTGGGTTCACTATTAACACTTTTACTGGGGGATCGGCAAGTACAAATAGTGTTACCCTAGACTATGTAGCTAAGGGCTACGGAAAGGAACTAACGTAATGTCACAACACGATTTTATCATTGCTAATCAAAGTTTTCCTGCTACTAGGACAGACTTGAATAATGCTCTTGCAGCACTAGCATCTAACTCTTCTGGAGATTCAGATCCTTCTACTACCTATGCTAATCAGTGGTGGTATGAGACTGACACTAACATTCTTAAGATCAGGAATGAGGATAATAACTCTTGGATAGAAATAGCTACTTTAGATCAGACTGCTGATAATGTGTTGTCTATTACTACTCAAGGGTTGACTCTAGGTGCAACAGCATTGACTGCAACTGGTGCTGAAATTAATGCCCTTAAGGTGCAAGGTAAAGAAACCATCTATGTGCCAGCTTCTGCTATGTACCCTAACAGCACCAACGGCTCTTCTGGGTCAGAACAAGTAGAACTTACCAATGGGCCAGAACTTAAGGTACTTGATTTTGACCCTAGCACTGCTGAGTTTGCACAGTTTAGCGTTGTCTTCCCTAAAAGCTGGAATGAAGGGACTGTAACCTTTCAAACGTTTTTTACTGTCAACGATACTAATACAGGCACGGTTGGTTGGGGATTATCTGGTGTAAGCATTGCAGATGATGCAAGCACAGATACCGCTTTTGGCACTAATGTTTTGGCTACAGCCAAGGCGCACAGTGGGGTTGCTAACGACCTAGACGTAACAGTAGAAAGTGGGGCTGTGACCGTGGCTAGTGCTGCTGAAGACTGCTACACCTTTTTCCAGATCATGAGAGATGCCACTAACGATACTCAGACAGCAGATGCTAGACTGATGGGTATAAAACTGTTCTTCACAACAAACGCAAAGAATGACGCATAATGACTAGTTTTGGCTATAACATAAACGGGTTTGGTGTAAGTGGCGGGGGCGGTACAGCTACCTTCGTTACTCAGGCACTGATAAACAGCCAAGAGAACTACAACACTGTTGTGGCGTCTGATTTTGTAGGTTCTGGTGGTACACTTATTATACCCTCTGGTTTCTGGGTGTTTGGTACAAGTACTGCACTTACTGTAGACGTTGCCGATGTAACAATAGAAAACTACGGTAAGGTTGTAGGTAGGGCGAAAGGTATTTCTATCGGTGCATCAGGTGTAACTATTAACAACTACTCTGGTGCTTTTATTGCTGGCGGTGGTGGCAATGGTTTACAAGGTGCCACTGGCGAGCCGGGATTTGGTGCTGGTAGCTCTGACCCAACCACTTACTTAAATCAAACAGGGCCTGATTCTTTACAGGTATCTACTGGTGGAGGTTATGGTGGAGGCGCTGGCGGTGGTTCTGCTGGTGTGTCGGTTTGGGCAGGGGCCTTCCTCAATCGTACTGCTGGACAAGGTGGTTGGATACTTCCCGGAGTAGGGGGTGCAGGCGCTGGATCATTCGCAGGCGATGGTGGTTCAGCAGGTAACGTAGGGGGAAATGGTACACACTACGGCACTGATCCGACTTTAGGCCCCTTTAATGGTGGCGGCGGTGGCGGGGGTTGGGGTGCCTATGGAGGTAATGCAGGTATGGGTGGTACTGGTGCACAAGGTAGTCCTGCTATATTCCCCAATGGCAACACTTACACCTTAAGCAATAGTGGCACTATTTATGGATCAACAACATGACAAAGATAGTTAAGTATTATTATAACGGTAACACTTACGACACTGAAAGTCCTGCACAAGATGTAGCTACTCAAAGGTTATCAGGTTTTCCTCAAGAGGTTAGAGACACTTGCAGTATTAGTACTGTCACTCCTTGTAATAAAAACGAGAACTCTTGGGTAGTATCGGGTATCTCTTTTGAAGGAGATGTTCAAAGTTTATCCGATGATGATCCAAGAAACTTTAACTTTACTTCCCTTATTTCTGGACAGACTTTTTTGGGGGTATTAGCTACAGAGTTAAAAGGGCTACACAGGGAACTACACGACAGTTTTGTAGCACACTATGAACCTAACATAATAATAAAAAGTATAACAGATGTTGGTGAAGATGGGTTTGTTACAGAAGAAGGTTCCGTCATAGTTAACATTAACACAACAGCAGACTTTTCTTTTTAACAGGAGCAACCAATGGGATATAAACTAGGATTACGAAGTAAGCAGAACTTGTCTGGGGTACATCCCGATATGGTTGCTGTTGTAACAAAAGCATTAGAGATCTGCGAGAAGGACTTTAGTGTAACTGAGGGTGTCCGTAACATTGAACGTCAACGTATGCTTAAGAAAACGGGTAAGTCAACTACACTCAAGTCTCGTCACCTAACAGGACATGCTGTTGATGTAGTCCCCTACCCTGTCTCGTGGGAATGGGAGGACTTCTACCCTATTGGGGATGCTTTCAAAGCTGCTGCAGAAGAACTAGACATTAAAATTGTATGGGGAGGCGACTGGAAGAAATTCCCAGATGGACCACATTTTCAACTAGACTGGAAGGCGTATCCTAGTCATGCTTAACTGGACAGTAGTAACGATAGTAGGTGCATTACTCGCACAAGGGGCGGCTATTGTTTGGTCCGTGTCTGGTATGGTCTCAGACATTAAATACAATAAGTCTACTATAGCAGAGGTACGTATTGACAATGCTAGGGTAGCTGATGCCGTACATGAGAATGACATAATGATTGCTCGTATAGATGCTAATGTCACTGCAATTAGGGAAGCACTTAACGTAGTGGCCAGCACTCACGCAAAGAGATGAACAGATGATTGACCCCATTACAGCATTCACTGCCGCCTCTGCAGCATTCAGTGGGGTCAAGAAGCTTGTTCAGGCGGGTAGAGAGCTAGAGGATCTTTCGGGTCAACTAGGTGCTTGGTATGGTGCTGTAGCAGATATAACTAGGGCAGAGAGTCAACGTAAGAATCCTACGTTCTTAGATAAGATGTCACAAGGCACAGACTCTATAGAACAAGAAGCAATGGACATTGTTGTACGGAAGAAGACCCTAGTAGAGAAGGAGAAAGAGATTAAGTTCATGCTTGATATGAGGTTTGGGTATGGTACTTATGACGAGATGCTAACGATGCGTAGGCAAATAAGAAAAGACAGAGAAGAGCAAGTGTATGCATCTATGGAAGCTAAAAGACAGATAGCTAACAATGCTGTAATACTAAGCCTCTCTGTATTAATAATTGGTATAATAGGGGGCGGTATCTATATGTTATCTCTGGTGATTTAATGAACTCTTTTATACTACCACTAGTACTGGCAAACTCTTTGCTTAACCCTGAGTATGTAACCTGCAACCTTTGGAAATACACTGAGAGTGAACGTGAGGGTAAGGTCTGTGTCTACTTAGGTAAGAACAAGACGATTGCTTACCACTACGCAGAGAATAGTTTTCGTGAGTGTCCTAAACAATTCCAATGTAGGTACTCACCTAATACTAAAGCTAAAGTAAGTATTAAAGATATACTTAAGGGGTTAAGTGATGGATTTTAAGGGAGGTTAAGTATGCAAATAGCTATGGAAAGACTTTTAGGTTGGAAGATACTACCACGGTTAATGATGGTTGTTATGACACTAATGTACATTAAAGTGTTAGGGTGGGGGATGAGTTTAGAGGACCTCAGTACACAACAAAGTGCTATGATTAGTGTAGTCTCAGGTGCAATGACAGGAGCTTTTGCTGTATGGTTAGGTCACGAGAAGTAGACAGTATCTATAAAGAAGCTAGTAGGCTACTGTGGATAGTTAAAGGTAGACTAATACCAGAAGGCTACTCAGACGAAGACATTAGGGAGATGCATGACAGCTACATGCTACGGTTATGGCCTAACCATGAAGCTAACATTCATACAGACGGTTTTGAAGAAGCATATAAGGAGAAGTACGGATGATATTAGGGCAACTAATAGGTAGCCTTACTGGTTTAGCCACAAGTATTATAGATGGTAAGACACAGATTAAATTAACTGAGGCTGAAATAAAGAAGAAACAACTAACTGGTGAAATCGACTGGGACTTAGCAGCTATACAAGCTACAGAGAACAGTTGGAAAGACGAGTGGATTACTTTACTTTTCTCCATACCACTTATATTAGCTTTTTGTGGAGAGTGGGGAAATGACATTGTAGCTAGTGGGTTTGCATCTTTGGAAGTTATGCCACAGTGGTATCAAATTGCACTAGGTGGGATCGTAAGTGCTTCCATAGGAATGAGATCAGTGAGTAAGTTCTTTGGAAAGAAGTAACGTCTTAACCTTCCCAGACCGTTCCACTGTCACTGTAGAGGGACAACACGAAATACTACTAGAGCAGCAGAGAGTGATCAAGGAACAGGCTGCACTAATACAAGAGCTACTGAGTAGAAAAGAGAAACCCCCGCATCCTTAACTGGACACAGGGGTTTTTTTATGGGTTGTTTGCACCCTTCCTAGATAAGAACTTAACTAACCTATGAAGGTACCAATCTGCTTTCTCAACATCCTGTAAACCATTCTTGTATCTAAACCTGTGTAGATACTTAGCAATATTCCCACGTAGGTAACCAATGTATTCCTCCTCGTTTAGGAAGTCTTCTAAGTACTCAATACACTCTATGTTACCTTGACCGTAGTGAGCTGGCTTGTTCACAGGGTCACTGAGATCAGGCTCTTTATCTGGCAGTGTCCACTTTGTCATCGGGTAGCCTCCTTTAAATCCGTATTAGTTCTGCTTCTTTATAAGGGATATGAAAGAACTCTTCCCCCTTTGATATTAGTCTACCTTTAGCTTCTCTTATAGTACTGGCTAACATCTGCTTCCCCCTAATAAGCCAGCACTGTTCTAAGGGGGCGTTAAACACATAGAAGTTTACGTTAGAGTTATACTTCTTTAACAACCTCTGTTTTCGTGCTGGTATCCTTATCTCTTTCCAACTGTCAGGCCAGATGTCTTGCCATGCCCTCTTAACCTCGGCTTCCGAATAGTAAGTAATCCCATCTTTAACTGTCTCTACGTCAGCATAGTAATTCTCCTCAACTCTTGAGAGTACATGCCCCTGGGCCTCCAAGAGTTTAAGTAGTGCTACTTTGGCAGGGTTGTCAAATCGGTTGTAGAGTTCTTGGCTAAACTTATGTTTAACTGTTACCATCGGGGCCTCCTTATGTACCTACATCAAAGTCTTTTGGGATCTTCACACAAGTTGCGAAGAACTTTGCATTTAAGCCTAGCTCTGGGTCGGCGGCTCGGGACTTACGTAACTGATCCTCGTTAAACTGTTTGAACCCTAAGCAGTCTCCCTGCTCCGTGAACACTATATTAGGTGCTTTAACTTCGTACTTACTATCTAACATCAGAACCACTATCAAAATATACATGTATATGTGTCTCCTTAGTTTATGTCCACCATCTCACAGGAGTCTCCTGAGCAAGCCATTGTTTGAGATCCAGACGTATTGTCTACTTCTTCATAGTCTGCCAACTTGTCCCACTCAAGGTTCTTAGGCATCAAGGACAGTAGGTTACGGTATTCAGTAATGCCCACATCTTGATAAGGTGCCTGCTGGTAAGAATGGTCGTCAAATGGCAAGAAGGATACGCCTGACATTTCGTCAAAGTGCTTGTAAACAAAGGCACCTACCTCAAACCACTCATCGGCTTTAACATTGATAGTAACACTTGGCTTATGTTCAGCCCAGTGTCTTTGATACATAAGCCACATCTCCAGTTGTTCAAGGGCACTGATGTCTTTAGTGCATACCGAACCATCGGGGGACTTGGTGGGGAAACTAAACACAGTTGTTGCATCTGGCTTTGTTACATCAGGCTCGTTTGGTACACCTTGGTCTATCATAAACTGTGTTAGGGGGTCTTTGTTATCACCTCTGACTGTCCTGATATAGTAAGGGCTGTGGCGAGCATGTATACCAGAGGCACTATCAACCAGTTGTGAAACAGTCCCACTTGGCTTAACACAAGTTATGGCTGCTGACACTGGTATATCTAGCTTCTCAGCCCAGATCTTATTAGTCTCTACGGCATGGTCTCTTAAGCTCTCTAACGTCTCGGGTAGAGCTTCATTAGCAGTGGTAAGAAGGGGGTTATCCATTATCCCTGTGAGAGACACACCGAGCAGGCGTTCAGTGGCTGTGTTGGAGTTCCACACCTTTCGCAAGTAAGGGAAGTGTGTAAAGGTAGATTGGATAGTTCCGAGAACAGTTGCAATCCCAACCTTTCTTTTAAGGTCGTCAAAACTATCCGCAGGACGTACAACCACTTCCGATAAATTGCAGAACTGACTGGGGCGTAGAATGATCTCTGAACAAGGGTTTGTGCCGAACTCGTAGCAAGACTCCCTACGGCCATTCTTTGCAACTTGTTTAATTGCTGCTTGTCTATTAAAGATACCTCTTTCTCCACTACGACTCTCCACTAATGCAGTCCACTCACGCATAAATGCAAGACTGTCAGGCTTCTCGTTGTAGGCGACAGAGTTATTAGCTAGATGCCGGTGTACGTTACCTTCCCACCAAGCACCTGACTTAGCATGACGCATACGATCATCACTAAGGTTACTTAGAGAGATCATAGCTGACCTACGTACACCACCAACCACTACCACTTCACCTATCTTGCACATAAGGTCGTGACACTCTAGGGAGTTTAAGCTACGACCCTGAGCACCTTTAAAAGTAGTAATGGTAAACATAAACAAGTCAACCAAAGGGGCTGGCCCACTGGCCCTACCACCAAAGGTCTTAAGTCTTGCACCCGCAGGACGTACCTTGCTAACGTCCCACTTAGGTATTTCACCCGCCCAGAGGAGAGCCAAGACTTGACGAAGCCCTTTAGCCCAACCTTCCTTACTGTCCCTAATAACAACCGTAGTCTCACTATCGAACAAGGTCGGTACATCAGGGAGCTTACTGATGAACTGTCTCTCAACACTGAAACCAACCCCCGTACCACAGAGCAAGATGAACATAGCCTCATCGAAGGCCTTAGGGTCATCTACGGCTAGGTAGCTACAGTTATACATACAAGTATTATCCCTTTTACTTGCATGACCGGCTGTCATCAATGACCTCATAGAAGGCATAACTTGTAGGCTAAGTATGTGGTGACGTATTAAGTCTACTTCAGCTATAGCACCTGCAATCCTAGGATTGACAATGTTGTCTATATAACGTTCAACTGTTTCACTCCAAGCCTCTCGTCGTCCTTTATCCTCAAGCCACCGTGCATAACGGCTGGTTGCAATGAAGGTTTGGTAGTCCGTAGGTAAGTAATTATTTGCCATAGTCTTCACCCCTATGTCTGACGTCCATACTCATACAAGGTCACCTAGTTTAGCCTTCTGGTAGTTGGGGCCTTTCATTACTTTACCACGGGAGTCTTTAAGGGGTTCCCCATCATCTAAGAGCTTAGACATATTAGACTGGTGTACCCTACTAACGGCCTCATCTAGGTCCCAACCAAACGTAGCAGCATAGCCATAGGTAACGTAAACTAAGTCCGCAAGCTCTTTCAGCATGTGTTCTGCATCAAGTGCATCACAAGCTTCAAACATCTCCTCTCTGATTAGGTCCATACGAAAATTACCTAGGTCACAATCCTTCGACCAAGGCTTGTCAAGGTCTTGATCCATTGCATCAGCAAACTCAGTGACAAACTCTTGTGGTGTTTGGTAAGACATGTCAAAAGACGTAAGTGGCTCTGTGTCACTCACCAACTGCATAAAGTCAGATACGTCATCTTTAGTAAGCATATTAGTACTCCTTTGTATTAAAGTTTTCTTCTACGTAAGCTTGTAAGTCTAACAAACCTACATCATCTAGGGTCAAAGCAGCTTCCTCTAAGGTTACCCCAGCATCCATCAAGAGCTGGAATAACCCCACTTCCTCTACTACCCTCTCCCTATCAAGGGGCTTCAAGAGGGTCCTCTATACATCGCAGAGATACTTGCACAGGTATAGATTCGTATAGTCGGTTAAAGATAACTTCTCCAGAGAAGGCACCGTGAATGACGTTGCTAGGCTCTGGTTTTTGATCCTCTGTTACTATGTCTTCCATTTACTTACTAACTCCATGTAGTGATCTAACTGTGTGATAACTAACCACTCTTGCCTATCGGCCCTAAAGAAAACGACTGGCTCGTATTCCCCACCTTGTTTTGCTTGGCCTACAAAATCATAGACCGTCTTTAAGTTCTTTCTCCTCTTCACTTCTGCGGAGATGGGTAGAACTTCCCTTGCTTTAGGGCTTAGTTGTATGTCCTCCCCTTGCTGACCCATTGCTGTTGACCTTACGTCATCTGTGTGTAGGTGAGGGAAGGTCTCTAAGATCTTGTCTCTTATAGCTTGTTGACCTATTCGGCCTTTAGCTTTCGACGATGCGGCGGTTCCCATATCTCCCCCTCATACCTACGAAGCCAGAGAAGTCGAGCATTCTCTAGCACCCTTTCCTCGTTACCCTCGTACTCCCTAACCACAGCCTCCCATAAGTCCCCCTCTGTACGGCACCCTTGCAGCCTATCCTCTGCTTTGACAGGGCCGATACCCTTAAGGCCTATGATGTTGTCTGCACTATCTCCCATAAGGATTTGCTTATAGAAAAAGTGAAGTCCGTCAAACCCATCCATATGAGTGAACTTACGTTTCCTAGTGTTGTAGTGCATGCCCTTAATCTGGAGCATGTCTTTGTCAATAGAGGCTACAACAGCACGGTATCCAGACTTAGCTGCGGCAATTGCTATTAAGTCATCGGCTTCTTCACCCTCCGAACACTCGGCTCCCCAAATTTTTACTAACCTCTCTCTGCAAGCCTTCAACCCTAGTGGCTTTGGCTTATCTTTTCTGTTACCTTTGTACACAGCAGTCTTTGCTATATCATATCTAAAGTTACCCTTACCAGTTATGAAGACTTCGAACTTCTTAGACTCGTTATAGAATGAGCATTCTGCTAGTATCTCTCGCATAAGAGAGTCTAAGTAAACCAAGCACTGTTTGTCGGTTGCAGGTCTCTTACCCGATGGGTATTCATCAGAGTGCACACACTCTACTTTTTGGCAGGCCGCACGGTAAGCCACTATATCACCATCAACTAAAGTTGTTAGAACTTCGACCATAATTCACCTCCGTCATTAAGTTTACGACCTATCCTCATCTCCCCAAAACCGGCAACTCTGGAGACATTCTGAAAGTAATCAAGTAAGTCTTCTACCGTCTCGATAGTTGAAGATGAGTAGGAAGCCTGACGAACTTCGCCAGACCCCCAGACCTCTGAGCTAGTTGTTTCTAGCTTCATTCAGAAACCATCCTCGCAGAGAGTGCTCTCATACCGAACGAGATCGATAACACCGACCTTCTCAAGTCGTGAGCCAGTACGGTCGCCCTCTCCGTAGACGAGAACTCTAACCCGTACCTCTGAGCCGTTACCGATCTCCCCCATACCCTCAAAGTCCCAATGAGCCCCCTTATTAAGGGCGTCCCCCGACCAGTCCACTACTAAGGGTGGACCACCCAGACTTTCTGCAATAGGGTTAAGGTTATCTCGTTTCAACTTAATGTAGCTGCCTATACCATAGCCATCACCCGAAGACTCCTTAAGACGTTTGAAGCCCCGAAACTCTTTCTCTACCCCAGCAGCCCAGAACAAATCTAGGTCTTCTTGTGTCTTCGGGTAGAAGTTCATGTTGTACTGTCCGGTAGGGTGATAGTCAGGGTTACTGTCCATGTTCTCACGGAATACTCTTGCATATTCTACGAAACCATTCATCACGACAGTTCTTGCTCTACTCTTAGTCATCTTCTTTCACTCCGAATTGTTAGTGGTTTATGATATGTAAGTCACATCACCCTTATTACAAGGGGGGTTCAGTGCACTTCTGCGTAATTCTTTCCAAAGTTATAGTCAATGGATAGGGGTATATTTAGTTGAACATCCTTATTAGTCTCCTTCATGCAATTTAAGAGTACCTCTGTTACCTCGGTCTGATCACCTTGGTCTAACTCAACAATAATCTCGTCGTGGAATTGACCTAAGATGGACACACCTTTTCTACGGGCATGGTTGACCCAAGTATCAAAACAATACACACCTGTACTCTGGTTAAGTGTACTAAACCTGTCTTTGTCACTACGTAAGATATGCCAGAACTTTGATACTGGGTTCTGTATCCAAGTCTTCCCTAACAACTCCCTTATTCTGACGGTCTTTGCAACCTTAGTCACGGCCCAATTACGTTGCCAGAAAGCATCCAACAACTTAGAACAGGCAGAGGTAGATAGACCCGTGGTACGAGATAGCTTCTCTGCCCCTATGCCGTAGGTAGCACTATAGTTGACCACCTTATAGGACTTACGCATGTTCTTTAGACTAGCTTCACCTGAGTTGTGTCGGTCAATATCCTCTTGCGTAACTGCACCTGCAAACTTAGCTAGGTCTAGGTGAGGGTCGAAACCTTCCTTAGACATCTCGGCAACGTAGCCAGGATCATGTGGTTGCATGTAATGACGTTTAGTTGTGTCCTCTAGGCTAACCATGTCAGCACCGCAAAGGGTCTTACCTACCCTTGTTATTAAACAACTGCGGATATCCTTGCCATAAGGTTTATCTACTGATGGTAAATTAACAAGTGGTTTGGAGTGACGGAACCTAAAGGTGTTCGTTAGGCCCTGAACAGTGGCACGGAGGATACCGTCAGTGTGACAGGAAACGAAAGATCTTAGTATACCAATCCTGTGAGACAAGACAGTATAACCCTCTAAATAAGCAACAGTGGGGTTATTGGGTATTAGATCTAGGACACTCTGAGTTAGTTGACCATTACGTCTGACTTGTGGTATTCTCCTAGGATCACCACTTGCCCCAGTGAGGTAAGTAAAGGTGCAAGGTGACCACCCCATAGAGTACAACCAGTCTTTGATCTGATCAGTGGAGTTAGGGTTTGGCTCGGAAGACTTATCACACACACGGATACACTCAGTGCTGTTAGGCATCTTACGGATAGCCATAAGCTCTGTCCACTTTAAAGCCCTAACCGTTGGGCTACCGTCCTTCTTTACCATACCCTCAGGGGTTGGCTTATGTTTAATCACCCAAGTCTTCTTATATGGCATAAGTCGTGACAGTTCGTTTGCCTTAATAGCTTTAAGGCCCTCCCACTCCGACAACAACCTGTTAGCCAAGGGTACATCAAGTCTCCAACCCCTGTCGGCCTGCTCTCGGGCTGTCAGCATCTTGTTAGTCATGTAGTCAACGAACCTACCCTTCTCTAAGTCATCCTTATACAGGCGTGTAAGTTTTGCCGACTGCTCTAGCCACAACCTTACATTTATCTTAACGTCCTCTTGACACCTATGCTTATACTGATCAGCAGTTAGGTTATCCCAGTCAGATACCTTAGGCTTAGTCACACCATACTGATCACCATAACCAGCAAGGCCATGACTGGCACGGTCGGGTGACAAGTACCAACTAAGGATAAGGGTGTCGATAAGGCGAGACTTGACTTTAATCTTTAAGACCTTTTCCACTGCAGGTATATCAAAGCCAGTTATAAAATGCCCGACAAGTGTTGGCTCATTTAGGAAAAAATAACGCATTTCCTCATAGTCGTGAGTACTTACGACCTCACCTCCATCACGTACATAACTCAATACGTGGATCTTGGTCAGCTTATTAAGTAGCCCGTCAGTTTCTATATCAAACACAGTCATCACAACAACCGCCTGTGTATAGTCTGGACTAGTTCTATTGCTGCACAATAGTCTGCCATTGTTATGTCCATATCAAGACCATCTGTATCACCGAAAGAACCTAGAAGGGTCCAAGCTGTAGGATCATACTCGTCATCACAACCAAGCCTAACAATAACGTCTTGACCTTCCTCTCTCGGTACTATTACCGTATAAACTTCTCCAGTATCGTAATAGTAATCACCCATAATCTAACTCCTGTAAAGTAAACGTATCTGTATTAAACCTTAAAGAACCTGCGTAGCCTTCTTCACTACAGGGCCTGTTCTTCTCTACCCGTAACAGTGTTGTGTTCCTCTCAACTTCATCCTCAGACTCTTTATCTCTACTTAGGTCTATAATAACTGAAGCACGTTGTCCAATCATTTTACAGTATTTAGGGTCACCGTCGTCATTTGTATGGGCAATAGTAATAATACCTACGTTAAGCTCTGCCGCCAGTTTACTAAGTCGTACTGATAGGTCGGCCAACATCTCCTCCTTACTAGTCTCGTTACGACCAGAGACTACATCCTGTATAGGCTCAAAGAAAACATACCTGCAACCACATGCCTCACGGAAGTATCTTATTTGATCACAAAGCTCCTCAGTACCTTGCCCATCAACTAAGAAGAACTGATAGATATTCTCGTTAGCCGTTAGCTCTGTAATAGCTACCTCTACCTGCTCTGTTGCTGCCATCTCATCTATCAAGTCCCTACGAGTCACATTCATGTTAAGCTTGTAGCTAACCAACCCTAGTAAGGAACGTAGTTTTGTTTCTTCCAAGTGCCAAGAAGCAAAGGGTACATCCTGTTGTATTAAGTTATACTCTAATAACCTCATTACCTCAGTCTTGCCAATACCAGTGGGGGCTTTGATAACAGTGAAATGTCCCTGCATAAGTCCCAAGATCTTATCATCGAGGGCTTGGATACCTGTAGGCACAAACTGATGGTCGGGAGTATCCCTAAAGAGCTTAAGGAACTGGTCAGGAGTATTAAGAACATTGTCAGGCACATACTTCTTGGCGTTCCACCAAGCAGACTTAAACTCCCCTGCAGCACCAGCCTGCAGAAACTCATTAGCATCCTTGAACCTACCATGAGGAACCCTGTAGGTTTTGTTAGGAAACAACTTGGATATCTTATTGGCAATTGCATCTCCTGCATCATCCCCATCCACACTTATAATAATCTTCTCGAAGCTGTCTACCCAATCCCTACAATTCTCCCACAGCTTCTTAGAGGGGCTTGCAGAGGGCAAGGAGACTACAGGGTTAATGTAGGTACCCGACTTAAGCATCTGGGCCACTGAGAGGGCGTCCAGCTCCCCCTCTGTGATGGTTAGCATCTTAGACGAACCAGCAGTAAACAGGTTCATCCCAAACAGCTCGTCACCCTTAAAACCATCCTTGGCGTAGAACCCCTTGGTGTTCAAAGTTCTCACCTTAACACCACCACTAGGGTACTTGTACTCCTGTGTAGTGTCGAAGGTCATTACACCGTAGTCTTCCATGACGGAAGCCTTGATACTACGCATATCTTCGTACCTACCGTTACCAACAGTAGGGATAGTCTTAGTTGTTTCCAGTGTGTGCATCTCTTTCTCTTTCTCCTTCTTAGGGTAGGTTTCATCTGCCCAATCATAGGTAGCTTTACGTGATGGGTAACCCTCATGACAACTAAAGCAATTACCTACGTTAAGCTCTGTATTGTAGCAGAAGGCGTTTGATGAGCCACAATCTATAAAAGGACACGGTTGGTGTGATATTTCTGACATACTCTTGTATACTCCAAACTTTATTTAACTTCTAGCCCTTGACAACAAAAAACATAAGACTACTTAACATAAGTGCTCATAAGTTATTAACTTATAGTATTAAAACAATAAGTTAAACTTATGTACCCTTTAGTTTCTCCATCTTAAGCTTACCATCTTCTTCATACAAGCAATACATATTCACACCTACCCAGATGTATACGGTGTCCCTACTGTACCATTCAATCTTCATCTTGTTGTTCCTTATTATGTTTACGAAACCTTTTGTTGTAAGCACGTTTAATCCTCTTCAACTGTCCAGATTTCCATAAGTAGAACTTACGTGCTTTAGTGAGTCCATCATACTCATCACCGCCCTTCATTGGTATACGTTTAGTCATTTGTTGTCTCCTACTACTGGGGTATTAGTAATGGCAGGTATTGCCCCTTAACTAATACTGTGGTGTCACTTACGTTGTTCCTCTAGTATTCCCTCATACTTAAAAAACAACTGCTCAAACTTCCACTGGTATAGCTGTTGCATACCCATCAGGGTGTTCATCAGTTCATCAGGCGTGGGGTCACGTTCACCATCACCTATCTGCCTGAACACTACCTCAAGGTCATTACACACTGACCAGCAGTCCATTATCATCTCTTCTAGGTCATACAGTTTAGTCATTATGCCACCCTTCAAGTGCCTTCCATGATACAGGGAATAACTTTAACATTTCTTTATCTATACCAAGGGCTACCTGCTTACTTTCGTATTGGGTATCTGGTGTAATCCTTAGCCTACACATATCAGCAAAGGCGTCAAGGCTACCTGACCAGTACCATTCAGTCATTGTAGACTGAGGTAGTACCATACGTGCTTGCTCTGGTGCTATACCCTGCATTTTTAACTCGTGATAAATCTTTTGAGCTATGTATTTATAGTCCACCCAATCATACTCTCCGTAGCTCTCGCCCACGATCACTCTGGTTAAAACGTTTTTTACTGTACCAAAACTGCCCTGTTTCTTATCGTCAGCTCTCCCACGCCACTCATCAGGCTCATAGAACTCAGGCTCATCATCTACATATCTACGACTAATCTCATTCCAACGTAGGAACTTATGCTTCACAAGCTGCCTAGCCACAAACACTGGAGCCTTGACGTGGAAGGATGCAAAGCAATGACCAAATGGACTATAATGGCTATGATCAGCTAGGTATTTAATTAGTTTTGCATCTGTCTTCTTGAGGACGTTAGGTCCACCTACCCTGCCATCAAAGGTAGAACTCTTACCAAAGCTTACCCTTGCTGCATTGACTACAGATAGATCAGTACCCATTTTGTCTACTAGTGTTACACTAATCATTAATCATCTCCCATGTCTCTACCCAATGTTTCATAGAATACCTTTCTTGTACATACTTTGCACGTTTGTCTGCCTTCTTCCTTGTAGGATAGACTGAATTTATACCAAGGTCATTCATCAGTACGTAGACCTTATGTACCGTGCTTGTCTTCGTATCTTTTAGGGGCTTCAGCTGCTTCCTTGTCATAATGATAATCCTTCAAAGTTTTCATGGTGAGGTTCCTTTCCACAATCTTAATTGAGCTTCTAGCTTTGCAACCTTAGCTTCTAGGGGACGAACGTCACGTATTAAAGCCTTGGCCTGATTCTCCCAAAAACTTGCTTCCCTAGTTACAATGTCTAGGTTATGACGTAGTTTATCATTCTCCTTTTGTACTCTCTTCAGCTTAGTCATAATCAACCCTTGCTCTTTTAGTATATCTACTCTTGTCTTCATTTGTTAGACTCCATTACTGCTCTAGCAAAACCCCTAGGGGTAGCTGATCGCACGTTCTTGGTCTTCATGGACTTGCCACCCAGTTTCATCATAGGCTTGCTGTAACCATTACCATAGTAGTCGGAACAGTCAACCTCTTTCTTCTCAGGCATCTTAAAACCTCCCCCTGTCCAGAGGCAAGTCTTCTTTCGGTAGGCATCCCTAGCCGGAATGTACTCAGGCCACTGTGGGTGCTCTTTCATGGCCTCTGGGATGTAACCCCCGTACTCGTATGGGTGAAAGCTATAATCTGGCTTTCTCCACTTAGTAGCTAATACACTTACAGGGTTTTCTATAAAGTAAGGCACCTTCAAAGCCTGAAACATTTTACAGCAGTTGTAGGCATGGCGTACTGCCTTACTTTGAAACTCTGGGTCAGCCTCACTTTTCTTCTTAAAGTGTGCTGCACCTGATACAGCTAGATCAGTACAAGGTGGGAAAGCCATACCAAAAATCGTTTGTTCCTTACGCTTAAGGTTTTTATAGATACGATAGAGTATCTTAAATTCATACAAGTCAGCGTGAATGTAAAGTATAGAGCCCCCTCCTGAGAAATTCACCTTCCTACTCTCGTACATCTCATGTTGTATATCAAAGGCGAGACACTCATACCCCTCTTTAGCCCAAGGTTTAAGAGCCTCACCCGTGTAGTCATACAAACTTATTACGGTCACTTTTTTCATCCCCTCTACTAAATTCCCCCGTAGGGCTATCAAATTCCCACGGAGGGGTCAAGCAAAATTCCCACGGAGGGGCAAAATTCCCACGGAGGGTGGCAAAAATGTCACAGCCTAATTCCCACGGAGGGGTCATTTTCCCACGTAGGGCTAATAGGAATCCTCATAGTATTACTCCTACTATTAGTATTACTCCTACTATTAGTATTACTACTACTATTAGTATGACTATTAGCCTGGGAAATCCAACTTGTATCAGTAATGGGCGAAGTACTACTAATACTATTAGTGATATGCCTGGAGTTACTATTAGATTAAGTAAGACCCCTAGTAGTATGTTATCTAATACTATTAGTAATAGTCCAGGGGTATTGGCTACAAAATACCCGCCCAACTAATGCTGGACGGGGTAGATACTACCAGTTATGGCTATTAGGAATCACCGCATCTTGAAGGTCTAGGAAGTCTACTAGCTCTGAATAGGTGAAGTTCTGGTCGAGTAACCACTCTGCAATTTTCCTAGGATGTTCACTCACTAAATCCGTCATATCTAGTAGATCGTCATCAGGTTCTAGTGCCTCTGTCCAACTGCGTATAGGATATTTACCCTCGAGAACTTCTCTATGCTCGATCCCCTCAAATAGTCCAGACCAATGCCCTTTACCTGTTGCTTGATATAAAAACTCTACATTGTCGGGGTCTCTACTTGCTCTGAGCTTTGACCAGTCCGCAGATATTAGCCTATCACGTAACAACTCTAAATAAGCTATATCTTGAGTTTCCCTATTAGTATGCTGGGCGTTATATCCTACTGATAGATTTGTGCACTCAGATACTGACTTTGCATATTCATTGGAGTCAGTATAAGATCCAGTCGTATCCGGCTGCAGATCCATACCTAATATTTCGGCTAGGCTATGCGCAAAGTCATCTGAGGCGGTCCGGTGTCCCATCTGGTGGGTAATAATAGAACTTGTACCTTTACGGTCGAAACTTATGCAATAGTCCAACTCCTCGACCCACCTAGGAAATCGGTCATTTATATATCTAGAACCCTTGCACCCTATCTCCTCAGCAGCATGGACCACATAGACACCTTCCACGTTGGCTCTAATCATCTCTAGTATTAGCCACACCCCAGTAGTACAGTCAGCACCTAAGCAACTACTTTTGCTGGTAGTAGGTAATGACAATATACCGCCTTCCCGAAGTATGGTCTGCATCCCCTCATAGGTGTGCACAGTGTCACTATGAGCTGCAAAGCATATCTTAGGCCGTCGTCCGATCACTAATATATAGTTACCTAGCTTATCAGGTTCACCAAATATAGGTCGCAAGTATTTATTGTTGAACACTTGCTGAGTACTAGAACCCTCTGGCCGACAATATGTTAGCATATCTACTAGTTTAAACATTTGCCACCTCGGCTGTAGATGTAATAGTTTCATTGCAGTCATCGGCTATGTCCCTTTTTTGCCAGATATTAGTCTTTTTATTTAACTCATAGTCACTATCTGCTAACACTTCGTCTAGTGTTACAGACTCGCCCTCAGATGTTTCTACTCTAAAACTATTAGGGTAGACCTCAGAGTCCCAATCAGAGGTGAAATAGTCATTTTCATAGTCAATAGGCGAGATGTGACCGCCACCATAGGTCGTCACGCAGACTTCTACTAGCCAATACTCTCCTTGCACTGTTGTGACACAATTATGCATAAAGCAAGTATCACAATATTCTAGAGTTCTGGTATTATTATACCTGCCTGTTGTTAATACCTCGTTTCTTTCATGATTGTATTCCAGTTCATCGCACTGATCACAGCTGAACGTCATATTAGGACCGCAGCACTCACAATAGATAGAGTCGTGGCAGTAGTATTCTTCGCTTTCTGGAATAGTAGCTGAACACTCACAACACTTGGTATTAGTACTATCATAGAGGATGCCTTGATAGGTTGAGGTCGGTATTTCACCGCCCTTCTGCACTATTAGGAAAGCCGTTTCCTTTCCGGCTATTACTTCCTTAGATACTGCTTGGGGCATTACATCGGTATATGGTCCGATGTATTCTCCCTCGCCCTTATCAATACGTACTAGCTTTGCACCTTCCCAATCATATCCGTCTTGGAATGGGTGTGCCCTATCAGCTCTTATGTCCCTCAAGTGACCTTCGACTAGGTCCAAGGCCGCATCCGTAGTGCCATAAGCAGGGGCACTAATAGGCTTACCCCATGGGTTCATCCAGACCACACACCGTGCAGCAATTAGCTTGTCATTATCTTCTACCCAAACTATTTGGAACTCACCAGATGCATAAGCCTCGGCTGGGTGCCTAGAAAAACTCTGTCTGTCTGTAAAGTTATGACGTAAGCAAGAGTTCCCTAGGTTTTTTCTATGGTTTGTAGTTCTAGGGTTCTCTACTGGTGACATCCTATGTTGGTATGCATGTTTGAAGTCAGAGGCTTCCACAGACACTTTTAGGGTAAAGGAAGTGCAAGAGAACTTATGACGGTATTCATCATTAATATTCTCTATAGTTTTGTCAGACAGAATAGGAAACATCCGCCTAATAGCTTTGCCGGACCGCATCATAATACGGCCATCCCTGCCAGAACTGCGACCTTTACTATCAAACCAAATAACCATAAATCCAGAATGGTCTTGGTCATAGTTAGGTAAACATAGCTGAACTACTTGGCTGATGTTCGACCTTTGGGCATAGTAACTATTCTCTAGCTTACTTTGTGCCATCTCTTTTAGAACTGTATATTCCTTGTCTATTAGCTCAGGCAACCTTCCCCGCAGCTCTAGTCGCAACATAGTATATTCTTGCTCTAGTGCAGCTAGTACCCTAGTTTCTAGCCATTCAGCCGTTCTATTGGATAGGTTTAGGCTAGGGTAACAGTTCCCTTCTATCTGGGAGATATAGTTGCTGAAAGCCCCAACCGTCTTTCCGTAGTCTTTTAGATCTGGCAACAGATCAGATAATAGTTCATTCATTGTATTCACTCCTATTTGAATTGATACCAGACGACCCAGCCGTCTGCCTTTGTATACTCCTCTGCCTGAAGGGTATGAGCTTTTTCCGTAGTCATACGACCTAGGCAAACCACGTCGCCCTCATCAGGTGGGCAGGTAAATACCGTCACCAGCCCATCTGTCCAATAGTTAGATTTCCGCATAATAGCTCCTACTTTGGCTAATAGTTAAGTGTTTTAGGGCACTATTGCCCACCACCAAAGTACCACATGTCAGGACTAATAGCAACTCTTTTTATCGAGGAGGTGTTTTCTGCCTGCTAAGGACTAATATGCAGCTTTACCTTTTAGATCAATAGTATACAGCCGTTTGTTTATGTATTCCTGCCGGTATTTGGACATCTGGGCAACAGGACTAAGAATGCCTAGGTGCAGCAAACTATTAGTCCTAGTCCTACTATTTTCCTCACGTAATACATTAACTACTACTCGTAAGCCTATGAATACTAGGGTCATTTCCCACGGTGGGGGTATTAGTATTACTATTAGTATTAGGGGGGCCATTTCCCACGGTGGGGTCTATTAGTATTACACCGGTCATTTCCCACGGTGGGGGTATTAGTATTACTATTAGTATTAGTCGGACCCCCTGGTATGTTATGTAATATGTTACTAGACATTTTATGTTCTGTAATATGTT
>TARA_B110000495_G_scaffold203963_1_pt1 | contig 27526 bp, 32 predicted proteins | sample TARA_B110000495 | Tara Oceans TARA_B110000495 (sample SAMEA4398219) | marine metagenome | biome: Polar Biome; feature: [MES] marine water layer (ENVO:01000295) within the mesopelagic zone...; material: water (ENVO:00002006), including particulate matter (ENVO:01000060) such... | reverse complement strand
AAGGCGCTTGGGGGAATACCCATTTCGTATCAGGTAACCGTAAAGATCTAGCTACGGGTTCCATGGATGAGACATCCCCAGTCCATCCATGGATAGCAATGACTACTTTTTGGGGTGATTCAGATGTTGAAAAAGTATTTAAAATCACTTACTGGTATTCAACGCAACAGCAGTCATCAACTACTTCAGCATCGCTAAAATCTTCACCATCTAATTTGAATCGGATACATTTTCCAATTTCTGCAGTAACATTAATGTCTGTAAGGTTTGCCCAATCTTCAACGGTCACTTCCTTATATAAATACCCATCTAATAATCCACCTCCACATTCTGTACACGTAGAATCGGTGCTACTATTACCACCACACGTAATGAGAAAGATGGTTAATGGGATTATGATAAAGAATTTTTTCATGTGAATACCTTTCGTTTGTTTAAGTGCCCGGTTTTCGATTTTGTTCATATTCATCCATTTTTTGTTGAAAATCTTTGAAAGATTTCGCCTGTAATAAGGGACTTATTTTAATATTTTCATTTAGTGTAATGGTGGGTGTTTCACCATAATCATGCCCGGGATAAATCCGCGTATTTTCCGCCATCGTTAGAATCTTATTATACACAGAATCGTAAAGATCGGCAATATCACTTTTTATAGAAATGACTCGACCTGTTCGACCGACAAATAGGGTATCACCCGTAAATAAAATTGAGTCTAATTGGTAACAAATTGAATCATAATAATGTCCTGGAGTGTGAATTGCTGCAAAGGGTAAATCTCCAATCTTAAAAAGTTGGTTATTTTTTAAAGATTTAAATTTTTTAATTTTCAAGAATTCACTTGAGTCTGGATGCCCTAGAATAATCACTTTTGGAAAAGCTTCAATATATTGGTCTAAATGAGCAATATGATCCCCATGCGAATGTGTGATCAGAATGGCCCAAGGATGGTCACGTAAAAAAGGAGAAATTTGCTTGATTCCTACAGCGGCATCAATAATCAATTGGGCACCTGTCCTACTACAGGTGACCACATAGCTAAAGTTTTGGTCATAGCCACCGCAAAGGGAACGAATTGAAAAATCTGTTGTAGGTATCATGAATAATTGCCGGAAGATGCTTTAAAATTCTGTAATTTTCTCATGGTAAACATACCACTAATCAACCAATTATCAATCGATCAGTTTTAAAAAGGACAAATAAACATGCAAAAAAGACAGTTAGCATGGTATCTTATTTTTGGTGGATTGGCAATAATTCTATTGTCATTCGTAACAACTATATTATCATTCATTGGAAATCATCCTCTATTCGGATTGGCTTTGGTTGCCATTGCAGGTGGTGTATTTTTATTGGCTTTTGAATCAAAAGATTCAGAATAGTTTAAGCCAATAAAAATTTAAACTTTAATCAATTAATACTGCTGTAATTTTGGAATAAATATGTGGTTTAATATTTTTAATACCTATTTCAGCATCAATCAAAATTTGTGTACCAGTATGACTGTAGGTAATTAAGTAGGTATAATTTTGATCATACCCCCCACAAAAGGTTTTTATTGAATAATTAGATGAAGGTATCATTGAAAATTTTAAAATTATATATCAAAATTCTGTAATTTTGAACACATATCATAAAAGAAATTATAAAGTTAACGAATAAATAATTTATAAAAAGGATTTGTGAAATGAAAAAAAACAAACAGGATGGTATCTTATTTTTAGTGGCTTATTGATATTTACATTAAAATTTATTACCGTTATACTGTCTTTTATTGGTACTAATCCAATTTTAGGTTTGGCCTTAATTGCAATTTTAGGTGGGGTTATTGTGTTATTTATCGCATCAGAATAACTAGTATTTTTTGCATAAAAAAATTAACAGAAAAGGTGAAAAAATGAAATTTATCATAACAACTATTTTCCTAATGGTTTTTACCAGTTGTGAATCAGGAAATTCAAATAAAAGTAACTCGGATTCTAATTCAAAGGTTATGCGTTTGTACAAGGATGGGGACATAATAAGTAATTTAACTCGCCTCCAATATTCACCTTCTTCAAAATATGTTGGGAAAAGTAATGGTCATTGGGATGGGGTCCTTCTTGGTCAAAATAATCAAGGCAGTGCCACGTTTACTGTTAAAAATAATGGAAGTGCAGAATTAGTATTAAGAGGAGAATTTAGTGCCACTCATAATGGGAAAATTAGGGGAAATAAATTCATCACTGATAAAGATCAAAACTGTCCAATAGTTGACCAGGGTAATGGTTTTAAAATTGTTTTGATTTGGACTGGGGTAAATGTAGATGTACTGTTTTCAAATACTCCATCAATATCATTCCTTAACACATTCAAAAAATCGACAAGTTATGCTCTCGGTGCTGATTTGGGTGAAAATTTAAAACGTCAAAATGTAGAAATTGACTATGATATGTATTCAGCAGGTCTCATGGACGCCTTAGAAACTGGAACTGTAGAATTAGATCAAAACCAAAGAAGAGAAATGATGGTTGCTCTACAAACACATATTCGTGACAAAGCTAAAGATGCTGGAAATTCGAACTTGAAAGCTGCGGATGATTTTCTTTTGACAAATAAAAAGGACAACTCAGATATTAAAGAAACGCCAACTGGACTTCAGTATAGAGTTCTTCATGAAGGGGATGGCGAATCACCTGGGGAAACCGACCGAGTGAAGGTTCATTATGCGGGCCGTCTTATCAATGGGGATGAATTCGATAGCTCAATTAAAAGAGGTGAACCATCATCTTTTGGATTAAACCAAGTTATAAAAGGGTGGACAGAAGGGCTTCAATTAATGAAAGTTGGGTCTAAGTTTGAATTCTTTATTCATCCAAAGATTGGATATGCTACGCGTGTAAAACCGAATATTCCGTCGAACAGTCTTTTAATATTTGAAGTGGAATTGCTTGAGATTGTAAATAAAAAGTAAATTAAATCAAATTATAATTAATAAAAAAGGGGCAATTATTTGCCCTTTTTTATTTGGAAGATAAATGTACCCCGAACAGGACTCGAACCTGTAACCCTCGCCTTAGAAGGGCGATGCTCTGTCCAGTTGAGCTACCGGGGCATTTAAACTTTTTTAATCAAATCGCGGAAGCGAAGCTGAAATATTGTTTTCTTCAAACTAGTAAAAAAACCGAGTATTTGAATATTATTATTACAAATAATATGTGAGAACTTACCAAGAGAAGAGAAACCATCATTACAAAAAACTGTGAAAAATAAGTGATTTTTTCTCGTCGAAGGCTCGACGAGAAATTTCTTGACACATATATAGGAGATGTTGTACACTTCTGTTAGAGATGATGAGGGTTTTCTCTCAATCCACTACCAAAAACAAACCGAAACTAACATTGGAGGTCAGAAATGGCTGAAACAGTAAAGAACACTGGCGTAAAAAAAGATAAAGGATTTTTATATTACCTTGGAAAAGACGGAAATGTCTGGCGGTCCCAGATGGCCCGTGCAGGAAAAGGCGGCGGAAATGCCGAAAAAGTTGCTGATGCAGGTGTATCCCGCGAGGCTGGATTTCTGTATTTTATCGACAAGAACGGTGATGTTGCTCGTTCGCCAATGGCAAGAGGTCGTAAGTAGTTCTTAACCTATTAAACTAAAAAGGCTCTCTTTTTAAGAGAGCCTTTTTAGTTATTTGTCCGTGCCTTAAGTTCTGTAAATTCCGATGGTTGATTGTACCAATAATCCGAGGTAACACTCCTCCTATATTAAGAGAAAAATTATGAAAAAGGTAATTATTTACATACTTACATTGTCGATCCTTGTCCCGGTTTACGGGGAAGGTTTGCAAATGTTTAGTGGGAAAAATAAATCAGCGAAAGCTGAAAACCAAGCACAGGAAGAAGAGTCAATAATGGACTTCTCTTCGTCAACGGTTACACAAAGAAAAAATATTGAATCTGTTATTCCGGTAAAACGAATTCCGGACGGCTGGGTATTTAGAGATGAATTATTAGCACCGTGGGAATCAAATCTCCCAGCTGTGCTTTCAATTATTCCTGATACGACAGTGGAAGTTGTTTATCATGATGATAACAGGACCACGAAGGAAGGATTCGTTCTACCTATTAAACGTGCTTCTGTTGAGTTTCAATATACGTCACGCTTAACACATGAACAGATACGTTTAGATTTTGTGAATGTGGACTTTATTTACAGCACAACAAATAACAACGATTCCCATTTTATCCTAGAAGGTATCACAAAGAAAGTGAAACTAAAGGATACTGGGTTTCCACAATTGACATCCAGTGACATTATAAAACACAAAGTTTTGATGGAATATGGAACTCCTCGTGAATTCGACGGTGTGTGGCATATTTACGAAGATAAAAATTCAACCTATAAGGTTCGTGAATTGGATGAGCGGAATATCAAAGTTGAAATGTTAAGCTTAGGCGTCACAGACAAAATTGAAAAAGCGATTGATGATACGTATTCCAAACAAGGGATTGAATTTAAAAAACGCCTCATGGTACAAGGAATCGATATTTAATCTGATATGACACATGTTATTGAAAAAAGGCCTTTTATTGGCCTTTTTTTATTATTTCTATTTTATAATTCATGTCTGATTGGGAGTGGGTATAATCCAAAGATTTCATCCATTGAGATTTATGGTAATTCTAATACATTGGATTACATTCTTGAAAGAGAAATCCAACATCCATTATTTAGTTCATTAGATAGTTCTTTAGCCGAAGCCGATCGAAATCGGCTAGAAAATCTGGGAATATTTAGTGATATTTCATGGAAGGCAATTCCCTTACAAGATCGGACGGCAATCCTAAAATTCTCAGTGATTGAATCCATACAAAAAACGCCGCCCGGTGCATTTCCAATTTATGAAGAAGAAACTGGATGGTCTCTCACAGGTGGATGGATTATTCAAAATTTTCGAGGCCGAAACCAAACTCTTCAAATGGGAGGGAGTATTGGTGGAAAAGATACATATGGTTTTAATTTTTCAGATCCATGGATGTTTGGGAACCATGTTTCCTTTTCTATTAGTATGGGGCGATCGCTTTTTAATCATAATTTTTTAGAACGTTCTATCGATGTACATTCATTATCCCTTTCTTTTGGAAAATGGTTTGGTCATCATATAAAAACATCCGCTGGATTTGAGTTGGAAGAAAAATCATTTTTTAATGAAAGCGTATCAGAATCATATTTTTATTTTGCACCGGATGTATCTGTGAAATATGATACGCGGGATATTTATTGGAATCCAAGCAAAGGAGTTTTATTTAAACAATTCCTATATAATGCCATTGGACTCGGGTCATCAGATCTGTCTTATACAATTTGGAATCAATCGTATTCACTTTATGTTAAACTTAACAAATCAGATAAAAACTTAATTTTGGCAATAAATGGTTCAATAAAAAGAAAATTGGGTGATAAACAAGAAGTTTGGCTTAATTATTTTGGTGATTCAAATACAGTGCGAGGATGGGGATTACCGAATCAAAAATTATATACATCTGGGAATGAATCATTTCGGTTTGGACACGAATCTATTAAGGGCTCCATTGAATTAAGGAAAGATATTATTCCAAAATATTTAACAAAATATGGTACTGAGTTTGGGCTTGGATTTATTGCATTTTATGATATTGGAATCATTTCCGATAATTGGGATACTATATTCTCAATAAAGCCAATGTCTGGGACAGGATTTGGGATTAGAATTCCAGTACCCATGGTAGATGTTTTACGGTTTGATTACGGTTGGGGATTCCGTAACGGTGAATGGAGTTCAGGTGCTTTCCATTGGGGGATTCAACAGACGTTTTAATTTTTCTTTTTAAAGATCATCGCTTTTTCAAATTGATTTTCTTCATCATTTCGCAATCGTGAAATATTTGAGCGATGAGTATAAATCACAAAAAACGGCACCATTAAGCTAAAAATTAATACGGATAGTTGTGCCGGCTCAATCCCCAATAGTGGAAGGAGAAGTAAAATAATTGGCAAAGAAGCACTGGCCATGATGGACCCAATTGACACATATCCCGTGAAAATTAAAGTGATTGCGAAAACAAGGATACATAGTGGAACCGCCAATGGAAATAGAGCTATGAGCAATCCAGCTAAAGTCCCCACACCTTTTCCACCTTTAAACCCAGCAAAGATTGTGTAAGTGTGTCCCAAAACGGCGCAAAACCCACAAAGAATCTGAAAAAGTCCTAAATCGGGTAGTGAGGTAAATTCAAATAAAAGTTTTGCTAAATAAAATGTAGGAAACCAACCTTTAAAAATATCAAAGGTAATAACAATCAGAGCTGGCTTCCATCCCAATACGCGAAAAACATTGGTTCCTCCAGCATTCCCACTCCCATGCTCTCGTATGTCTATTCCTTTTAAAAAGCGACCCATAAGGATACTTGTGGGGAACGAGCCAATCAGGTAACTAGCAAATAAGATTAGAATTAAAATAAGATTTGGATTATTCATAGAGATCATCTTTTAATAATTGTACTGCTACAACTAAAGAATTTGGTCCTGCATGAACTCCCAAAGCTGGACCAATTTCCGTAGAAATTACTTTTTCAGCTCCTAAATTTTCAAAATATAGTTTTGCTTTTTCTGCAATTTTGGGTGCGTTTCCATGAGCTAGTCCAATACGAAACTGCCCATTCGGTAATTGTTTTGAAATAAATTTCATCATTTTATCCGCTTTATTTTTAGTCCCAAAAGTCTTGCCGATAGTATTGATTCCATTTTTTTCAAATGAGAGAATGGGGTTAATTTTTAGAAGGTTGGCGATTTTTTTCTTTGTTGGAGACACTCGTCCGCCTTTCACAACATAATCCAGTGTGTCCAAACCAATATACACTGTTGTGTTTTCAATGGCTTGATTAATAATATTTAAAATATCTTCCACTGATTTTTTAGCCTGCACGGCTTCCGCGGCCCGAAGGGCAATAAGTCCAATTCCTACCGAACCATTTTGTGAATCTACAATTTGGATAGGCAGATCTTTATTATCTTTTGATGCTAAAATTGCAGACTGCATTGTGCCGCTGACAGCTCCAGGAATATGAATAGAAATCGCATTTTTATAATGCCCTGTTAAAAACTGGTATTGCCGTCGGAAATCTCCTTGCGTAGGTTGTGAAGTTTGGGGATGAATTGGATTTGTTATGAGTTGATGCCAAAATTCGTCTGAGGTAATTGTTACTTTATCAACATGGTGATTATCACCAAAATTAAGTCGAACAGGAACCATATGAATATTGAATTCTTCCAAGATATTTTCTGGAAGATCACATCCTGAGTCCACGACAATGGCAATTTCTTCATGACTCCCATGAGCATCTTTCTGCTGTTTCAACATATCATCCGCTTTTTCTCTTGTAACTGTTCCGTATTCATTTCCAAGTGTAAATACGGCTTGCGGATGATTTGTATGAATATGGATTTTGGCTTTCTTTTTGGACCCGGCAAGAACAATACTACTTCCAAGATTCATTAATTGTTCTTTTAATTTTACACGGTTGATATCTTCGCCGGCGATAAGGCATTCTGTACAAAATCGGTATTCGTCAGACATTTCTACAACAAAATCTTCAACAGGTTCAGCAATAGATGATGTATCTACATTATCCATTTCACCTTTTTCAATAAAATGTTTGATACCTTCCAAGAAATCTACAAAACCTTGTGCCCCTGCATCCACCACACCATATTTTTTTAAGATTCCTAATTTTTCAGGTGTTTTTCGGAGGGACTCTTTTGCCTGTTTTAATGCAAAATCCAAAATATTGACAAAATCGTCATGTTTTTCATGGATATTTTTAACCGAATCTGCCCAATCGGAAATGACGGATAAAATTGTTCCTTCTTTGGGATCTGACAGTGCATCATACGAATATTGCTTTGCAGTTTTGATAGCATCAGAAAATCGCTTTGGCGTTAATCGACGAAATTGTTCTGTACCATTTGCAAACCCCACAAAGAATTGAGCCAAAATAGATCCTGAATTTCCCCGAGCACCATTTAACGAAGCGTCGGCCACTGCATCTGCGACTTTAAAAACTCGTTTATTTTCGTTGGATTTTGTTTCTTCAGAAATGGTGGCTAACGTAAAAGCCATATTCGTGCCTGTATCTCCATCCGGCACAGGAAAAACATTAATTTTATTTAAATAATCCTTCCGAGTGATAACATGGTTTATTCCCGCCTGAATTGCTCGATGAAGTCGGGGTCCATCAATATATTTGATTTGCATCAAATTTTATGGAAGTGGATTGTTTTTAGGAGCCAACATCCCACCAGAGATAATTGTTTTGAGCCCTTCTTCAACTGACATGTCGGATTGAACTGCATCAGCTTGGGGAATGATAAGGAAAAACCCGGAAGTGGGATTTGGGGTCGTTGGAACAAATAGGTGGTAATAGGGAATCCCATTTTTATCAATTGATTGGCCACTAATAAATGCCAAAGTCCATAGTCCAACTCTAGGATATTGAATATAAACTGCACCTTCAAATGCGTCGGTTGTTCCTTTAGTAAATGTGTCAGTAATTTGTTTTAATGTGGAATATATAGTATTAACGACTGGGACACGTTTTACAATTCTTTCGCCTAAGTCAAATATTTTTCTTCCAAGAAAATTTGTGACTAAGATGCCAAGAAAAAAAAGCAGGACTAATGTTAAAACAATACCCAAGCCCGGAATCTCTATTCCGAATTTGTTAAGAATGGGGGCGGATAATTCATCCAATGAAATAAATAAAAATTCTAAAAGAAAATAAGTGAGAAAGAGAGGAAGAGCTGTAGCAATACCTGCGAAAAGTTTAGAACGAATGTTTTGTATGATTGAGTTCATAAGGTCGAGAAGTTAAATCGTCATTAAAAAGAATAAAAGAGAGAGAATCAATTGATTCGATTTCATTACAAAACCTACAGCTATCCTATTAAATAGATTATTGGAGTTGAATATGATATTAACTAACGACTTAAGTTGTGGATTTGAAAATGATAAAGAAGTCTAACCGTTTTAACGATTTACAAATAATTCTAATAATGCGACTTAAATAAATTCTTAATCCAATTGATGAGGAATTGGTAACAATTCAATTGTTATTTCCTTTTCAACTATCGGTTTTTAAAGATATACATCCAAACCTTCGTGTTCAAGAAGAATCATTTTTTTATCGAGTCCACCACCATACCCACCCAAGGATCCATCTGTGGCTAAAATTCTATGACATGGGATAAAAACAGCAATAGGATTTTTTGCATTGGCAGAGCCAGCAGCTCGGGATGCTTTTGGATTGCCCGCACGTTTGGCAATTTCTTGATATGAAACGGTTTCACCATAGGGAATTTTTGCAACTTCAAGAAGTGCTTTTTTATAAAAAGGTGGCATATTCAAATCTAATGGGACTGAGAATGTTTTCCGGGTTCCTTCAAAATATTCTCGAATTTCCTTTAATGCTTTATTAAGATGGGAAGACCGGTTTTTGGTGGGCGTCTCCGGTTCCGATTGAACATCATTGGCAAGATGGACGCGATACACACCTGTCTCATTGGTTCGGATTCCAAGGAGTCCAATTGGGGTTTCAATTTTAGCAAATTCATTCATTCAAATTAACAAGTACTGCGCCAAGTATGACGAGACTGCCCCCAAATATAGCAATAAGAGATAAAGTCTCATCGAGGATAGTCCAGCCTAAGATTGAAGCTAATAAGGGTGGGAAAAATGCTATATAGGATATTTGGGACATAGAAATATGAGAAAAAAGCCAAATGTAAATAAACCATGCAATTAAGGATCCTGGAATCGTTAGATATAGGAGAGCAAAAATATTGAATTGACTCCAAATCATGGCTTGGTCAGATTCAACAAAATAAGAAATACTTAGTAAAATTATCCCTGCCATAAGTTGGCTTACAGCATTAAGATGTAAAGAGGTCAGTACATCGGAATGTTTTTTGAGATACACACTGGGGTAGGACGCAATCACGACAGCAATCATTACAATTGTGATTCCAAATACAACTGAATCACCTTCAAATTTCATTCCTTCTTTTAATATGAAAAAAGCACCCAGCGTTCCTAAAAAAAGACTGAATAATTTCTTTTTAGTAAGCACTTCATTCGGGAGCATAAAATAGGATAAGATGGTTACACAAATGGGGAATCCAGCCCAGATTATTGAGGATAGACTTGAATAAATAAATTGGGTCGCCCAATAGGTTAAGCCATAACAAACTGTCAAATTTAGGAATCCGAATTGTACATAAAGTTTTAAAGGTAAAATTGCAAAGGATGGGCGTTCTTTTTTATAAAGTATTATAGCCCATAGAATTAATCCAGCAAAAAAGAATCTGAAACCTGCCCCGAAAAAGGGCGGTGTTCCTTCCATTAGGCTTTTTTTCAGGACAATCCATGTTGTGCCCCAAATGAGGCACAAAATTGTATAATTGATTAATACTTTTGGTTTCATGTTATAAAAAAAATGCCCCGTCTTTTACGTAAAGATTCGGGGCATTTTTTAAAGGTTTTTGATGGAAGATCAGGAATCTGAGCCCATTTTAATCAACACTGGGCTCGCGATAAAAATGCTAGAATAGGTTCCAATAATCACACCCACAATCATGGCGAATGCAAAAGTGTGAATGACTTCACCGCCCACAAGATATAAAATTAACACGACAAAAAATGTGGTAAGAGATGTAATAATTGTTCGACTTAAAGATTGATTAATACTTTCATTAATCACAGAGGATAATGTTGCACTTTTCGCCCCTTTTACATTTTCGCGGATTCGATCAAAAATTACAATTGTATCATTTAATGAATATCCCACAATGGTTAAAAATGCAGCAATAACCGCTAGAGATACTTCTAAATTCAATAAAGAAAAAATACCTAAGGTGATGAGCACATCATGTGTCAAAGCAGCAATAGCGCCAACAGCATATCTAAATTCGAATCGAATCGAGATATAAATAAGAATTAGAATCAAGGTACTTATAATTGCCATGAAAGCATCACCACTGAGTTCAGCACCAATTTTTGGCCATAATTTTACGATGGACAGAATAAATTCTGATTCATTATCCGGCACAAGTGTTGGAAATGCTTCTGCCATTTTTTCCACAAATTTGTGAGTAAATTGTTCAGGTTCATCTTCAATAATGGGTAAGCGTACAACCACATCGGATTCATTACCGAAATGCTTAATTTCAGCGTTACTAAAATCGAAGTCTCGTCCATCTATTACTACGTTGCTTAATGCAGAACGAACTTCAGTAATATCGACGGGTTCTGTATAATTAACAGCAACCTGGGTTCCGCCTTTAAAATCAATACTTAATTTGGGGCCACCTTTTGTAATCATGGATCCGACGCCAACCAAAATAAGCACAGCTGAAAAGATGGCTGCAACTCCCGTTTTTCCCATAAAATTGATATGTGTTTCTTTAATAATTCTCATGTTAAATACTCAAAGTTTTAAGCCCTTTCCGGGATGTATATGAAGTAAAAATTGTCCGTGTAATAAATACGGCAGTGAACATGGAGATTAAAATTCCCCAAAAAAGAACAGTTGCAAATCCTTTAATTGGACCCGTTCCAAATTGATACAGAACCAACGCAGCAATTAAGGTTGTCACATTGGCATCAATAATTGTGGTGAGCGCTCGATCATATCCGGCATCAATTGCCGCCTTGGGCGTTTTACCTTTTCGTAATTCTTCTCGGATACGTTCAAAAATAATAACATTGGCATCAATTGACATTCCAACAGTCAGAATCAATCCTGCAATTCCGGGTAATGTTAAAGTGGCTTGAAGAGAAGCCAAAACCGCTAAAACAAGAAGGATATTCCATATTAAAGCAAAGTCTGCCACGATGCCGGCCATCTTGTAATAGACCAACATGAAAATAAGGACAAGTGCCAAACCAAAAATGACAGCTTGAGTTCCTTGTGCAATTGAGTCGGCGCCTAAGCTTGGGCCAACAATTCTTTCTTCAATAATATTAACAGGAGCAGGAAGGGCACCGGCTCGTAGAATAATAGCAAGATCCTGAGCTTCATTCATGGATCCAAATCCTTGAATCTGTGTATTTCCACCTGATATTTTTTCTTTAATCGAAGGTGCCATATGAACTTTGTTATCTAAAACAATTGCAATTCGTTCGGAAATATTAGCACCTGTTACTCGTGCCCAAGTTCGAGAACCTTCACTATTCATGGAAAGGGATACAATGGGCTGACCTGCAGTTCCACCACCAATCGAACCTAAATCTGCTCTTGCTTCATCAACAATTCCACCTGTTAATTCGGGTGAATTTTCTAAGTAGTAAAGACGGTAAAAGTTGTTTACACCTGTTCCCCCTTGAGGGCTCTCTGATTTTTGACTAAAAAGGAATTGACCATTCGCGCTTTTTAGCTTTGATTGGACTTCCGATTTATTTAATAATTTTTTTAGTGCATAAACATTCTTTTCAGGAACACCCAAATCGTTTCCAAATGCAGCAAGTAAGCTCGAGAAAGGTGCATCCGCTAAAATATTGACCCCTGTTTCATCAGAATCATCACTGGGTGAAGAATCTGTTTCACCAAAAAGTTCAGAAACTGTTTTGGTACCGTCATCATCTAAATCAGTTTGTTTTGGTTCTTCAGGTGTAGCCGTTTCTCCACCATCGGCTAATTCTTTCAATTCAGCTTCATCCGTTGTTTCCTTAAGGATGTCATCTAATTGAGCGATCATTTCATTGGTTACACCACCGTTTTTAACAAGATAGAATTCCAACAATGCAGTACTTTGAAGCAAGGCACGTGCCCGTTTCGAATCTTGGATACCGGCCAATTCCACCACAATTCTATGTTTTCCTTGTTTCTGGATGGTAGGTTCAGCGACCCCAAATTGATCAACCCGATTTTGAAGAATTTCTAAAACACGGTTTATCGCATCATCCGCTTCATCTTTCAATGCCAACAGAATGTCATCTAACGATGCACCATATTTATGGTAATAGCGAGATAGTTTAATACCGTCCGCTTTCACATCCTGTTCAAACACAGTGAAAAAATCAACATCTGGCGAGGTTGCTTTTTCCTTAGCTGACTGAAGGATGGATTCGAGTCGATCGTCTTTCATATCGGCTAAATTGCTCATCAATGTGGGGATATCAGCTTCTAGGACAATGTACATACCGCCTTTTAGGTCGAGCCCCTGGCGGATGGTACGGGATTCAATTTGTTCAAGTTCTCCGGAAGTACGGAGAACTTCTTTCTCGTCGTCGGTCAAACCCTGGTATTGCCAGGTTGGCGTGAGAGCATAAATGGCCCACGCTAAAATGAGTCCGATGATTAAATATCTAGGTGTTAAATTGCTTTGCATTATAAATGTTAATTATAGGTTTAAAAAAAGCCGGTAAATATAACCTTTGACTTCTAATGAGAGCAAGGATGGAGGATAGTATTTTTTGAGAAAAGTGAAACAATATTTTTTGTAAAATTTTTCTTATTAAGAAATCCAAATTTTAAGAATGCTTAACCATGCAAGCTATAACTATAAATAAAGATAATCAAATTTAATTATAGTTAAATTTTGGGAACTCTGCAAAATTGAATTTTCCATGAAGAAATTTTTCATTTATTCCATTTTATTCTTAAATGTGCAATTCGTGTATTCACAATTTGAAGTTTCTGTTTTAACTGATAAAACCGAATATCTTGTTGGCGAAAATATTGAGATCACCGTCACGACCTATGATCTATGAAGCAATCCCATTATATTGAACTGGCCAGATGCTTGTCAATATGACGTTGTTATTAACGGTCAGCCAAATATCGGATGTATTTTTGTTCCCACTCAATTAACAATAAAATCATTAATAAACCATTCGTGGTCATTTACTTATATTGAAACTCTTAATATTGGAAATCATAAAATTATTGGATTTGTGGTGAATTATGGTGAACCGGACACAACAAGCATTCATGTTCGGGATACGGATAGTTATTTCCCCTTAGCAGTTGGGACTTTTGAAAATTGTTTTCAATTTTCAGTTAGCAATGCTTATGGCGATTCTTATCTATTTTGGTTTGCAGAAGATGTGGGTTTGGTAAAACGATCTGACTTTCATGAAGGGTCACCTTCAATAGATTGGATTCTTCAAGAAACAAATCTATCGATTGAAAATAAAAATGTTATTTTACCATCCAAACTCCTAATTCCTAATTCTTAATTTATTACACCCAACTTTTTCCCAACTTTTGTAAAGGCGGATACGGCCTTATCAAGATGTTCTTTTTCCATAGCGGCAGAAATCTGCACTCGAATTCGAGCTTGCCCTTTTGGCACCACAGGGAAATAAAAACCGACCACATATATACCTTCTTTCAGCATTTCCGCTGCCATATTTTGAGCTAAGACAGCATCATACAACATGATGGGCACGATGGGATGAACACCGTCCAAAATTTTAAATCCGGTTGCGGACAATTTTGTCCTGAAGTAAGTCGTGTTTTTTTCTAATTTATCCCGGAGTTCTGTTGTGGCAGACAACATATCAATCACTTTTGATCCCGCCGCCACAATGGCTGGTGCCACTGTATTCGAAAAAAGATAAGGACGAGATCTTTGCCGCAACAGATCAATTATTTCTTGGCGACCCGTCGTAAATCCGCCGGAAGCACCCCCCAGTGCTTTTCCTAAAGTAGATGTGAAAATATCAATTTTATCCATCACGCCACAATGCTCCGCTGAGCCACGTCCTGTTTTTCCTGTAAATCCTGTGGCGTGGCTATCATCCACCATAACCATAGCATCATACTTTTCTGCTAATTCAACAATCTCATCTAATTTGGCAATAAATCCATCCATGGAAAAAACGCCATCAGTGGCAATAAGTCTTAATCGTGCGTTTTGAGATTCTTTCAATTTCTCTTCCAAGTCCGACATATCGCTATTCGCATAACGGAATCGTTGCGCCTTGCAAAGCCGAATACCATCTATAATGGAGGCATGATTCAATGAATCAGAAATAATAGCATCTTCCGGTCCCAAAATAGTTTCGAACAATCCACCATTGGCATCAAAGCAAGATGTGTATAAAATTGTATCGTCTGTCCCGAAAAAGTCTGAAATTTTGGATTCCAACTCTTTGTGAAGATCTTGCGTTCCACAAATAAATCGGACGGAAGCCATACCGAATCCATGGTCATCCATAGCTGATTTTGCCGCTGAAATAATATCAGGATGATTCGCCAACCCTAAATAATTATTGGCACAAAAGTTTAGAACATCGCCACCCTTCGCAGTCGCAATATCAACCCCTTGGGGTGTGGTGATGGTTCTTTCTTTCTTATAAAGTCCATCTGCTTCAATTTGGGAAAGAATTTCAGTGTAATGTTTATTTGAATTTGTCATATTTTAGTAAGGCAAAGTTGCAGAGTAGTAAAGAAATATTTTATAACATACCCATGTGTAACATCGTGAACTTCGTGGCAAAAAATTACCATTTCAGAACAACTTTTCCACAGTTACCCGATTCCATAATGTCGAATCCATTTTGGAAATCATCCACAGACATTTGATGGGTAAGGACAGCGGAAATATCCAAACCGCTACGAAGCATTTGTGTCATTTTATACCAAGTTTCATACATTTCTCGACCATAAATGCCCTTCACATGGAGTCCTTTAAAAATAATATCATCCCAATTAATTTGTGTGGATTCAGGCAAAAGTCCAAGAAGTGCTATCCGTCCACCATGATACATGTGCCCCAACATACTTTTGAATGCATTTGGATTTCCCGACATTTCCAATCCAACATCGAATCCAGTGACCATATTCAATTCAGTAAAACAGGATGTTATGGATTCTTTGGATACATTGATTGCTTTAGTAGCACCGAGTTTTCGTGCTAGATCCAGCCGATATTCATTCACATCTGTGATAACCACATTTCGCGCGCCCACAAAATTGCAAATCGCAACTGCCATAATTCCAATTGGTCCCGCGCCTGTGATAAGAACATCCTCGCCAACCATTTCGTAAGAAAGAGCGGTGTGGGCTGCATTACCATAGGGATCAAAAAATGCGGCAATTTCTGACGGTATATCTTCATGGATTGGCCAAACATTGGATTCAGGGATGACTAAATATTCTGCAAATGCACCCGTTCTATTAACACCAACACCGATTGTTTTATGGCAAAGATGAGTTTTTCCGGCACGGCAATTTCTACAATATCCACAGGTGATATGACCCTCTCCGGAAACGCGATCTCCCGGTTTATAATGGGTAACGCCGGGTCCAATTTCTTCCACAATTCCGCAAAATTCATGACCCGTAATAAGTGGCAGTTCTAAAGTCCGTTGAGCCCATTCGTCCCATTTATAAATATGGAGATCCGTTCCGCAAATTGCCGTATGTGTGATTTTAATTTTTACATCATTTGTAGAACATTCAGGAATGGGGACCTCTTCCATCCAGATTCCACGTTCAGGTGATTTTTTTACAAGTGCTTTCATTTTCTTAAATTTAAAAATATTACGATTATTGAATTCAAAATTTAAGATAAATTCAGAATGATTTTTTAAAATAAACGCACTGACGGAAACCTTGAATTTGAATGACTAAGACTAGTAAAAACCTCTCATCTGAATCTGAATCCAGCCCTAAATTCTCAGCCCGATTTTACCGTATTAATTAATTATGGCTACCGTATTAGCATTCACAAATCAAAAAGGCGGAGTGGGTAAAACTACATCTGCAGTCAATGTCGCATTGAGTTTGGCTGTTACAGAGGTGCGCACACTTCTTATCGATTTAGACCCACAATCCAACGCCACGACTGGTCTATCAGATTTATTTGAGAAAACTAATGGTTCGATTTACGATGTATTATTAAAGGGCGATGGTTTCAAAGATTCTATCACAAAAACATCTTTTACTCATTTAGATCTTGTTTCATCAACCAATGATTTGGTAGGAGCTGAGATTGAACTAGTCAGCATTATGGCCCGAGAATACCAGCTTCAAAAAGCACTAAAAAAAATCAGAAAAGAGTATGACGTTATAATTATTGACTGCCCACCATCATTGGGCTTATTAACGCTTAATGCTCTCACTGCAGCTGATGCTTTGGTTATTCCAATTCAATGTGAATATTATGCACTAGAAGGATTAGGTCAACTCCTGAATACTGTTCGTCTCGTTCAACGACATTTAAATAAGGAATTAGAAATTGCTGGCATTCTCATGACTATGTATGATTCCCGTTTAAATTTATCAAAACAAGTTGTAGAAGAGGTTGATGGATTTTTTAAGGATAAATTGTTTAAAACCTACATTCATCGTAATGTTAGATTAAGTGAAGCACCCTCTTTTGGTAAACCAGTACTTTTATATGATGCCAACTCAACCGGTGCGCAGAATTATATGAGTTTGACAGAGGAGATACTCCAACGTGTCAGTTAATAGATTAGGAAAAGGACTAGAAGCCCTTATTCGTCCGGTTACGGAACAAAAAAAGAAACCGTCTAAAAAACCAGCGATACCCGAATCGGGTGTAACAGAAATTCCGCTCAAGGAAATCCGATCTAACCCAAACCAACCTCGTCGAAATTTTGATGAGTCATCTTTGGAAGAATTAGCAGCATCCATCAAAGAAAAAGGTATTTTGACTCCTGTAACGGTTCGTATGGTTGAAGATGGGTATGAACTTGTAGCGGGTGAACGTCGCTGGAGAGCTTCAAACAAATGTAGGCGGAAAACAATTCCTGCTTATGTGATCGCAGTAAAAGATGATGCTGAAATGATGGAAATGGCATTGATTGAAAATATCCAACGAGAAGACTTAAACCCCTTAGAAGAATCTGAAGCGTTTGCCATATTAAATTCGAAATTCGAAATGTCACATGAAGCTATTGCAAAAGCAGTTGGCAAAAAGCGTGTAACGATTTCTAACTCATTAAGATTATTGAAATTGCCCCCCGAAATTCGAAAAAGTTTAAGATTAGGGCACATTTCGGCGGGCCATGCTCGAGCGATTCTTCAAGCAAAAACTGGACCGGCAATGAACCGGATTTGGAATGCAATTATAAATCGTGAATTGAGTGTTCGTGCAGCAGAAGCACTGGTAAAAGCATCGACTGAACTCCAAAAAAAGAAAAATAATAATATTTCCAAAACATCTCCACAAGTTCAAGAACTTGAAAATCGACTGATTGAAGTATTCGGAACAAAAGTAAAATTAAAACCATCGAAAAAAGGTGGCGCAATTGAGATTTCTTATTTTTCGGATGATGATTTAGAACGAATCTTGGACTTGATAAACTCAATTTCTTAACCTGCCCGTGAAACCGGAAAAATATACTATCATGTTCATACCGGATGATGAGTCTGGTTCCAAGTCATTCCATTTATCGAAACGGGTAATACAGCTTATTATGACTGGATTTGGACTCCTTCTATTTTCATGTTTAATTGTGCTTTTTTATTATGTACCCCAAATGTCTGATTATGATGAGATAAAAGGTCGCCATGATTTTTTTGCGTCGGAAAGACTTAAAGTATTGGAGCTAACACGAGATATTGAACGAGTGAAACAAATGGACGAATTAGTTCGAAAATCATTGGGAGCCTCGTTGGAGGTAGATGAACGACCCACTATTTCTGATTCTGTTACAGGAACAATCTCAACTCAAGGAAGCCATCTTTCGTTTATTGAAAATATTCCGTCCGTTGCGCCTATACAAGGATATATCAGTCAGCGGTCAGCAAAGTCCAGTTTATTTATCAAAAAGGCACATCATGGGATTGATATTGTTGCCAAAGAAGGCGAACCCATTTTGGCCGCATCTTCAGGTGTTGTCGTTTTTTCGGGTTGGACTTACGAATTTGGGAATTTAATTATCTTGTATCACGGAGATGATTATTTCACCCATTATGGTCATGCTAAGCAGAATTTTAAAAATCAATTAGATAGTGTAACTCGAGGTGAGGTTATCGCATTAGTTGGGAATACTGGAATTTCTTCTGGTCCCCATTTACATTTTGAAATTTGGAAGAAATTTGTAGCCATTGATCCATTAATCTATTTTCCAGAATATCGCGCAACCGATTTAACTTTAACTCATGAGTAAGATTAATTTTCAAAATGTTCACACCATGATTGGTGCCGATGCACGAATTGATGGCCCGATAAAACTCAAAGAAGGAATTATCATTTATGGACAAGTACACGGCGATGTTGTAACGGACGGTCCGATACGAGTTGCCCAAAGTGCCATGGTTCAAGGGAATATTACCGGTAGCCATATTCGGATTGGCGGGACGGTTATAGGAAATATCGCAGCCAATGGACAAGTTATCCTTGGGAAAAAATCCATATTGAAAGGTGATATTATTTATCGAAAATTATTAATCGAAGATGGTGCCCAATTTGAAGGGAAATGTGATATTGTTGGGCAAGCCGATGATAATTCATCGGCTTAATCATGTCCCAAGATGATAAAAGGCATTGGTTTGAATTAGGCGGATCCTTCGAATATTTCCAAAAGGTCTTACGAAGTTCAGGTCCTGCAGCATCTGCTTCCTATACCTTAATTGCATCTGTTCTTATTTTTACTCTATTAGGATGGTTTTATGATTCCAGCCATGGTACTTCACCAACTTGGACTTTAATCGGGCTCGGGCTCGGATTTTTAACGGGGTTTTATCATTTGGGGAAAACTATTTGGACAAAAAAACTATGAAACTGTTTAAATACGGATTAATCGCATCTGTAGGAATATTAGGATTAGCGGCTGGTTTTTATCCGGAGTACCAAATGGAAATATTTTTAGGATGGTTTTTGCCAACTGTTGCAGGTATTGCAACCATTTACTTTATTCTAGAAGCGGCTAAAAAAGGCGCCCAATTCGTCACAAAATCCCTTGCAGCGGGGTTTCTTTTTAAGATGATATATTATGGGGCAACAATTCTTTTAATAATTCGTATTTACTCTTTCGAACCGATACCTTTTATCATTAGTTTTGCGGGCTTTTTTCTGGGTCTTCACGCACTAGAAGCTATCATTATTAAAGATATTTCGACGTAAACAATTATAACCTTAATTAAATAGTAGTATGAGTTCAACAGAAGTCGGGCACGCTTCGCAAAGTGTCATGGAACGGGTGGGCCCTAATATTATCCATCATGTTTCCAATTCCGATATATTACATCCTTTGATTGATATTCCATTATTATTTGGAATTAATTTCTCCGTAACAAAGCACGTATTAATGTTATGGATTGTTGCTCTGTTAGTGGGTGTTGCTGTAGTCCTTCCCGTTCGAAAATTCTTATCAAGTGGTAAAAGTGTCCCTAATGGTTGGATGAATGGTATTGAGGCGATTGTGCAATTCATCCGCGATACTATTGTTATGCCAAATGTTGGAAAAAAGTGGGTCATGACATGGACACCATTTATTCTTACTTTTTTCTTCTTTATTTTATTTGCCAACGCAATTGGAATGATTCCTATTTTTGATGTTTTAGGTGTCTTTAATCGTTTTGTATTAGGTGTTCCATCTTCCGATTCCCATAATTTTATTAATACATTACTTCATGGCGGTGTAACTGCCACCGGGAATTTTAATGTGACAGCTGGATTGGCAACGGTTACATTTTTTGCAATTATTGTAGCAGGAACATTAGCACATGGTTTTTTAAATCATGTTAAAAATTTGGTGCCATCTGGACTCGCATGGCCTGTTTATATTCTTTTAATTCCCATAGAAATAATGGGTCTCTTTGTAAAGCCTTTTGCATTAACCATGCGTTTGGCTGCCAACATGACCGGTGGGCATATTGCGCTATTAGCACTATTGTCTCTCATGGCTATTTTTGGCGAAATGTTTCAAAGTTCTGCTGCAGGTATTGGCGTGGCATTTGTCGCGCTACCCATGGCAGCAGCAATATCAGGTTTAGAAATCATTGTTGTACTGGTACAAGCGTATGTGTTTACATTATTGACGTCTGTATTTGTAGGTATGGCAATTAACGTACATCATTAAAACAAAAAAAAGGTAATTAATATTATGGAAGCAACTACATTTCTCCCCTTAGGTATGGGCTTAATTGTTATCGGTGCTGCACTTGGAATTGGGCGTTTTACAGCTGCTGCTGCAGAAAGTATTGCACGTCAGCCTGAAGCTGCAGATAAAATAACTGGCGCAATAAATTTGCCACTTTTCCTCTTAGAGGGTGTTGCAATTCTTGCTGAAGTTTTCACTTTTTTAATGCTGATTCTTTAATCAGGAATTAATAAATAATTATGAATCAAATTTGGGGAATTCCCGGTGGCAGTGATTTACATGAGACCACAGAGACTCATGTAGGTGCAAGTACTCCGAACCCCTTAGTTCAATTAGATCCGGGTCTGTTCATATGGACAATCTTGACTTTTTTGATTCTGTTTTTTGTTTTGGCAAAGTTCGCTTGGAAACCACTGCTTTTAGCGTTGGAATCTAGAGAGAACACTATCAAGTCTTCCTTGGAAGATGCTGAAAAAGCCAAAACTGAATTGGAGCGACTTAATGTTGAATCCGAAGAAATTATGGCAAAGGCCAGATCGGAAGCTCAGACTATTCGTGTAGAAGCGAAATCTGGAGCTGAAAAGATTAAGGCTGATGTGATGGTTCAAGCTGGCGAAGATGCGAAAAAAATTCGTGATGACGCTGAAAAACAGATAAATGTTGAAAAAGATAAAGCCATTAGTGAAATTCGCCAAGAAGTGGTGAACTTGACCATGATGGTGGCAGAAAAAGTCATTAAAAAGAACCTGTCTAAAGAAGATAATCAATCTTTGATTGACGATTCTTTGAAGCAACTAAAGGGCTATGACGCGTAAACAAACTGTCAAACGACTTGCTACAGCATTGTATTCTGTTTCTGAACAGCATGCTGTTTTAGATTCAGTTCACCGTAGTTTAAAATTGGTGAATAAGTGGGTTAAAACTGAACCTGAATTTCGGGCTTTTGTTCAATCCAAACGAATTAAGAGCGAAGATAAAACATCCATATTGAATACGGTTATGGGTGAGAATGGACATGCTTTAGTAGGTGAATTGATTTCTCATATTAAAGGGAATCAAGCACCAGCTATTTTAAAGGATGTTACAGACTTGTTTACACGAAAATATAAAGCGGGTAAAAATATTGTTTCTGTCAAAGGATTTGTTGCCAACGTTATTAGTGAAGATGAAAAATCTTCATTGAAATCATCTCTAGATCAAATATTAGGTAAAGAGACTGATTTATCCATAGAAGTGGATGCATCATTGATTGGCGGAATCAGACTTCGAATTGAAAACACATTCCTGGACGCGACTGTCCAGAACCAATTGTTATCTCTCAGAAATGAGTTGATACAGTTATAAGCTATTAGGAAATCATGGAAATACATACTGAGCAATTAACACAGTTACTTCGGGAACAGATCGAAAAATTCGATGGTTCGGTTGATGTAGCAGAGGTTGGAGAAGTTATTGAAGTGGGTGATGGTGTTGCCCGAGTGTCTGGTCTTGAAAATGTAATGAGTTCTGAATTAGTTGAGTTACCGAATGGCGTATTCGGGATGGCATTAAATCTTGAAGAAGATAATGTAGGTCTCGTTCTATTTGGCGAAACTCGACTGGTTAAAGAAGGTGACTTAGCCAAGCGAACAGGCCGAGTTGTGGAAGTTCCTGTTGGATCTGCCATGCTTGGACGAGTCGTGAATCCATTGGGACAACCAATCGATGGTAAAGGTCCAATTGACACACCCCATACTCTCCCTATTGAACGGAAAGCTTTGGGTGTTATGGCTCGCCAACCTGTAACGGAACCTTTGCAAACGGGTGTCAAAGCTGTGGACAGCATGATCCCAATTGGTCGTGGTCAACGTGAGCTAATCATTGGTGATCGCCAGACAGGGAAAACGGCTGTAGCCATTGATACAATTATAAATCAAGCTTATACGCATAAAACGGACAAACCTGTTTACTGTATTTATGTTGCTATTGGACAAAAAGCATCTACAGTTGCTGCACTTGTGCAAGAATTAGAAGCCAAAGGTGCTATGGAATACACAACTGTTGTTGCGGCCAATGCATCAGATCCTGCACCAACACAATATATTGCACCGTATTCTGGTGCTGCCATGGGTGAACATTTTCGTGATAATGGAAAACACGCTTTAATCGTTTATGATGATTTATCAAAACAAGCTGTTGCCTATCGTCAAATGTCATTGGTTCTTCGTCGTCCACCAGGACGTGAAGCATTCCCTGGTGATGTTTTTTATCTCCATAGTCGTTTACTGGAACGTGCATCCAAATTATCTGATGATTTGGGCGGGGGATCTTTAACAGCTTTGCCGATTATTGAAACACAGGAAGGAGACGTGTCTGCATATATTCCTACCAATGTAATTTCAATTACAGATGGACAAATATACCTTGAAACAAATTTATTTAATTCTGGAATTCGTCCCGCGATTGATGTGGGTTTATCCGTATCACGTGTGGGTGGAAATGCCCAGATTAAAGCCATGAAATCTGTTGCTGGAACCTTACGGTTAGACTTGGCTCAATATCGCGAATTGGAAGCATTTGCAAAATTCGGATCAGATTTAGATAAAGCAACTTTGGCTCAATTGACTCGTGGTGAACGCATGGTAGAAATTTTAAAGCAAAATCAGTATGTTCCCATGGATGTTGAAAAACAGGTGACCATCATTTTTGCCGCTTCTAAAGGACATCTTGATGATATCGCTGTTGAGAAAATTACTGAATTTGAAAGTGGCTTATTTGAATACATGGAAGCTAATTCTGCCGATGCACTTGCATCTATTGTGACTGAAGGTAAAATCACTGATGAGAATGCTACGGTCTTAGAAAAAGCTATTGTGGACTACAAAACAGGATTTAATGTTGCTTAGAATATGGCCAATCTGAAAGACATTCGAGATCGAATAAAATCGATCACTAGCATTCAGAAAGTAACCAAAGCCATGAAAATGGTTGCGGCTGCTAAAATGCGTCGTGCTCAGGAAAGGATGGAACATTCTAGGCCTTACAGCCAATCACTCACTGAAGTGATTCAGCATTTATTGCCCGATGTAGATCGAGGGATGCTCCCTCTTTTGAATGTTCGCGAGATTAAACGAAAAGCCTATGTAGTTGTATCTGCAGATCGGGGTCTTGCTGGTGCTTTTAATTCTAATTTATTAAAAAAAGCTCAAAAAGAGATTGATAAATTTGGTAAAGAAAATGTAGATATATTCTGTATTGGAAAAAAAGCACGTGATCATTTTAAACGCCGTGGCTATACGATTATTACGAGCCATGTCGATTTCTGGGCTGAAATGGAATATGATAGTGCAATGACTATTGGTCGCAGTATTATTGAACATTTTACCACTGGAAAAGTGGATGAGATTCATGTTGTTTACAATTACTTTATCAATGTGGGGCAACAAGAAGTAAAATCTGAAGTTTTACTTCCTCTTGAGTATGAAGAATCTGATATTATTGTTCATGATCGATTGTATGAGCCTTCTAAAGAAGTATTGGTCTCTTCCTTAATTCCACGACATTTGAATGTTCAAATGTGGAAATATTTATTAGAATCGTATGCCAGTGAACAAGCGGCACGTATGTTGGCTATGGAAAATGCCACTAACAATGCTCAGGATATGATTAAAGATTTAAAATTAGAATTCAATAAAGCGCGACAAGCAGCAATTACTACAGAAATGTTGGAAATTGTTGGTGGTGCAGAAGCTTTAGGTTAACCTTAAAAGGACATCATTTTATGTCAATGAATGGAAAAATTTCGCAGGTAATGGGAGCGGTGGTTGACGTCGCATTTGAAGGCGGTCATCTCCCAGATATTTATAACGCTTTAACGGTTGATCGTGGCGATGAAGGAACTTTGGTTCTTGAAGTGGCGCTCCATTTAGGAGACGGCGTTGTTCGTACCGTTGCCATGGATTCCACAGATGGACTTGTTCGAGGCCATGAAACAGTTGACACGGGTGAACCCATTATGGTGCCTGTAGGACAAAAAACTTTGGGACGTTTATTTGATGTTCTTGGAAACACTATTGATCAAAAAGGTGAGTGTGTTACCGAAAAGAAATTCCCAATTCATCGTCCTGCCCCTAAACATGAAGATTTAGCAACATCTGCTGAAGTCTTGGTAACTGGGATTAAAGTTGTGGATTTAATGGAACCTTATACGCGTGGTGGTAAAACCGGCTTATTTGGTGGTGCCGGTGTAGGTAAAACTGTTTTAATTCAAGAATTAATTCGAAATATAGCAACCGAACACGGTGGATATTCTGTATTTGCTGGTGTGGGTGAACGTACCCGAGAAGGAAATGATCTTTATAACGAAATGACTGAATCGGGCGTTATTGATAAAACAACCATGGTATTTGGTCAAATGAATGAACCTCCTGGGGCTCGTCTTCGCGTGGCATTGAGCGGATTGGCTATGGCGGAATTTTTCCGCGATGAAGAAGGTCGTGATGTTCTATTATTTGTGGATAATATTTTTAGATTTACTCAAGCTGGATCAGAAGTTTCTGCTTTATTAGGTCGAATGCCATCTGCGGTTGGTTATCAACCTACACTTTCTACAGAAATGGGCGATTTACAGGAAAGAATTACCTCCACCAAAAAAGGATCAATCACTTCAGTGCAAGCTGTCTATGTGCCTGCGGATGATTTAACTGATCCAGCCCCTGCTACGGCATTTGCTCACTTGGATGCTACATCTGTGTTAGAACGTAAAATTGCAGAATTAGGAATTTATCCTGCTGTGGATCCTTTAGCATCAACATCCAGAATTTTAGATCCTCGTATTATTGGCGATCGCCATTATAATGTGGCCCGCAATGTTCAATCTGTACTTCAACAATATAAAGACTTGCAAGATATTATTGCTATTCTTGGAATGGATGAATTATCTGACGATGATAAAGTCACAGTTTCACGTGCACGTAAGATACAAAAATTTATGTCTCAACCTTTCTTTGTTGCGGAACAATTCACGGGTACACCTGGACGATATGTCAGTTTAGAAGATACCGTTTCTGGATTTGAATCCATTTTAAATGGTGAAGCAGACGAACTGACTGAAAATTCTTTTGCTTATGTTGGAACGTTGGATGAAGCATTTGAAAAACATAAAAAATCTGCTATCTAATGGGTGAATTTAATCTTGAAATTGTAACACCAATTCGTGAATTGGATGAAGGACAAGTAAGTTATGTTCGGTGTCCAGGTTTGGATGGATCTTTTGGTGTCATGTCCCATCATCGTGAAGGTATTATTGCCTTAACAGTGGGCGAGATTAAAATTACTAGAAATGGAAAAGATGAATTTTTAGCCACAAGTGGCGGTTTTGCGGAAATCATGGAAGATAAAGTTAAGCTCTTGGTTGAATCGATTGAGACTGCAGCTGAAATTGATAAAGATCGAGCTACAAGTTCTTTGGAACGTGCAACTCAAAGAAAAACTGATTCTAATTCTACTTTAGATGATGCAAGAATTGAAGCTTCTTTGATACGTGCAATCAATCGATTACGAGTATCAAAAAGATAATTTTTAACACTACGAACTTTGAAATGAGAAACTCGAAACAAGTATTGTTTCGAGTTTTTTGTTTATTAAATAAAAGATAAATTAAACTATGTATAAAAGAACACATACGTGCGGTGAACTCCGCAAATCTGACGTTGGCGATTCAATCAATTTAAATGGATGGGTGAATACCGTTCGGCTTCATGGACAAGTTGTCTTTGTGGATCTTAGAGATCGGTATGGTAAAACTCAAATCGTATTTGATGCGGATACGTTTTCTGGTGATTTTGAAGCAGTAAAAAAATTGTCAATGGAAGATGTTTTGTCTGTCAGGGGAATAGTGAGAGACCGGGCAGACTCCGCTGTGAATCCGAATATGGATACAGGCGAAATCGAAGTTGCCGTTTCAAAATATTTGATGCTGAATGAAGCTGCGCCACTACCATTCGTATTGTCAGACAGAGACAGTGCTGAAGAGAATCTCCGTTTAAAATATAGATATTTGGAATTACGGATGGAAGAGCTTCAGCGAAACATGAAGATTCGCCATGAAACATATCAATCCGTCCGAGGATATTTATCGGAACAAGATTTTATGGAAATTGAAACACCTTTTTTAATGAAATCTACACCGGAAGGTGCCCGGGATTATTTGGTTCCCAGCCGAATTCATCAGGGGCAATTTTACGCGTTACCTCAGTCGCCACAGATTTATAAACAGATATTGATGATTGCCAATTATGACCGATATTTCCAAATTGTAAAATGTTTTCGAGATGAAGATTTACGTTCGGACCGACAACCGGAATTCACTCAAATTGATATTGAAATGTCCTTTATTGATGAGGAAGATATTTTTGTACAAATGGAAGCATTAACATGTCATGTTTTTAA
>TARA_B110000495_G_scaffold203595_1_pt1 | contig 27632 bp, 20 predicted proteins | sample TARA_B110000495 | Tara Oceans TARA_B110000495 (sample SAMEA4398219) | marine metagenome | biome: Polar Biome; feature: [MES] marine water layer (ENVO:01000295) within the mesopelagic zone...; material: water (ENVO:00002006), including particulate matter (ENVO:01000060) such... | reverse complement strand
AGAATCAATAAAGCTCCAATCAGGTTATGAGACTGACCTAAGTCCACAAACAAAAAAAAACCGGTTGACTAGGGCTTATTAAATTATATAGTCTGGTTAATCCTTTAGATAAAGTGGTTTTATTGGCAACATTACCTATTCTGGTTCATCTTTCCAATTAATACTATTATCATCAACATATAATTCTACTTCGTTACCATCGGGGTTTTCTATGTAAATACTTTGACTCACAGTATGGTCAGACATACCAGTTATATTAACTCTAGCATTTAAAAGTTCTTTTTTCACTAATGATAATTCTTTTCACCTATAACTCTTAGATTATATTCGGCAAAAACATCACTAGACTTTCTGAATAAGTCAAAATCATCAATATTGTCAGCAAGGCCAGAAGCAATGGCAGTACTTCGCGGACAAAATCGACAATATTTACTTTTAAAATTGAACACACAGTAAACATCATCGAACCAAATGGTGGGGTTATTCCACCAATCATGATATTCACAATCACAATAATCCCGAAGTGCACCGGGTTCACGCCCAAATTAAGTATAGCTGGTAACAGTATAGGTGTTAAGATGATCATTGCAGCTCCACCCTCGATGAACATACCAACCACTAACAGCAACACGTTAATTAATAAAAGCAACATTAGCTTATTTTCGGTTAGCTCTATTAATGTCGAGGCCACGTATTGAGGAATTTGTTCGAGCGTCATGTAGTAACCGAATACCATAGCACTAATGATGATGAACATCACGCTACTTGTACCCTGTACCGTTTCTTTTAATATCTGGGGAATGTGCTGAAGCCTGAGTTCACGGTAGATAAAAAAACCTATCACGGAACAAAACAATACTGCAATTGCTCCCGCTTCTGTTGGGGTGAATAAACCAAATCGCATTCCCATAATAATGCCAAAAGGAATAAACAAAGCAGGAATTGCTCTTACAAAATAGTGCAAGAGTTCTTGCGCTGATGCAGGCAATGAACGTGATGGTTTATAACCACGACGTTTAGCGATTATCGTGATAGTCAGCATCAACGAAATAGCCATCATGATTGCCGGGACATAGCCTGCAATGAACATCTGGTGAACAGAGACATTAGCCAACAACGCATAAATGATTAGGTTGATACCTGGCGGAATCACTGGACTAATTATTGACGAAGCTGCCGTAACAGATGCAGTGAACGGTAAATCGTAACCATGTTTTGTCATTTCAGGGGCGAGGATCTTTGACTGCATTGCTGCATCTGCATTGGCAGAGCCTGAAATACCGCCCATCAAAATACTCAGTGCCACATTTACATGCGCAAGCCCGCCAGTTTTATGGCCAACCAATGAGTCTGCAAACTCTAACAAACTTCGGCTTATGCCAGAATAATTCATTACAGAGCCAACCATGATAAAAAATGGAATGGCCAATAACGGGAATGATTCTGCAGAAGATATAAATCGCTGCATTACCAAGCTAACTGGGATTGAGTTATTCAAAAACAGGAAATAAACCATTGCAGACGAAATCAAAGAAAATGCAATAGGCACATTCAGTAGAAACAGAACAAATAGAATAATAATTGGTAAATAGCTTTCCACAATGGTCACCTATTAGGTGTTATTTGATGCAGCATCACGTAGTTGATCGACATCGTCTTTGATGAATTTGAGGGTGTGAAATGCCATTAGTGTAAAACAAAGAAACAGCACGCCGTTAATGGTGAAATATGACATCCCCATCACTGGTGTTACTTTGCTTGACAACATCATATAGTCATAACTGAGGTAAGACATCAACAGATTAAGCACAAGCAAGAAGCAAGATATAAGCACGCGAAAATGTCGTTTTTCTTTTTGTGGCAAGAGCTGAATTACAACATCGACACCCATGTGCAACTTATGCTTGTAACAAGAGCTGATACCAAAATACACTGTCCAAATGAAGCAGATAACCGAGAGCTCTTCGCTCCACGGAACCACGAAGCCAAAGACATAACGTAATACCACGTTTATGGTGACCACTAAGACGGTTATAGATACGGCAACAGATGCCATAATTTCTTCGAAGTTCTTAAATATATAACTCATTTGTTATTCAGGAATTTACTTAACACAAGCTTGATCTCTTTGAGTGAATCGGTGATTATACAATCGCCTGAACGAATATTTCTTTACATACAACGTTGTTTGTCAGGCGTTATATTTTGTGTGATGCAAGTATCATGCTGGGCCTTGACGTATATTTTATGCAGTTTTATTGTGCCGCGCGGATCTTCTCCAACTCATTAGTGATTGTGACATAAATACCTTTACTCCAAGTCGGGAACTGGTTGTACACGTCAGCTGTCAGCTTGCTGAACTCTGCCGTATTAACTTCGTTGAACGCTACTCCCAATTCTTCCAGTTTCTTTGCATATTCTTTATCCAACTTGATCAATTCAGCCGTATTTGACTTTGCACCCGCTTTCAGTTCATCCGACACAATCTGTTGCTGTTCTGTTGTGAATTTGTCCCACAACTTTGGTGAAATATAGATACCAACTGTGCCCAAGAAATGTTTAGTTAGTGACATGTTCTTCGCCACTTCATATATTTTTGTTGCGTACATGGTAAGAATTGAACCTTCTAGGCCATCAACTACACCCTGCTGTACACCTGCGTAAGTTTCAGGGAATGGTAGAGAAGCGGGTGATGCGCCCATAGCAGTTAGTGTACTAATAAATAACTGGCTACCAGGAACACGAATACGCATGCCTTTCATGTCTACCGAGTTCTTGATTTCTTTATTGGTTATCATATGGCGAAAACCGAACATGTAATCCGCATTTAATACTTTAATGCCTTTTTTTTCACTCTGGGCTTTCAATCCAGCAACAAAATCTGTTTGCATCATCGCCAAATACTCATCATAAGAGCTATACAACATCGGCCCTGCTAACGCAGCAAAATCAGGCACGTAGTCGCCAACGTAAGTTAGATCTTCAACAGCAATCCAGTTTGCTCCATTTACGACCTGCTCAAGGTTGTTTTTATAAACAGGTAATTGGCCGCCAGAGAACACTTTAATATTGATCAGACCATCCGTTCGCTCGCGAATCTTGTCTGTCACTTTGATCAATTCTTGTGTCAGTAATTCATTTTGGGTAAACACCAAGCTCATGTTGATATCAATACGTGCTGCGCTTGGGGTTTGTTTGGATTTATCGCCTTTACCACCACAGCCTACCATCAATGTTGCTGCGGTAAGTGCTGATATTATTATTAGCTTATTCATTTGTAAGTGTTAAGATTTGTTTTGACCTACTTCAATGAGTAATAATTCATGGTGTGTTCTTCCACTGGATAATACTGTAGCTTTGAAAGGCTTTTTGAAAGAGTCAACAATTTTAAAACCAATTAACTTATTATAAAAATCAAGGGACTTATCTATATCTTTAACATAAAATACAACATGTCCGAGGAATTGTGCTTTCATCTTCAAATAATCCAAAAAATATTAAGCGCGAATATAAAATAGAAACAATGGTTAAAATAGTCAATATTTATGGTGGGAAATGGACTACCGCGATGTCACTAGGACGAAAAGTAGTAAAAATAATATTAGCCTAAATAGTATTTTTATTTAAAAAAACCAGTCAATTTCACTTCAATAAAATTATTTTTGTTATTCCTTCAAATTGACCAACTTTTAAAATGCAAAAATATATTCCAGAAGGGATGGGTGCATTATTCGCATTGGTTGCATTCCAATTAACCGATTTGGAACCAGCATCCTGAAACTGATTAATTAAGGTTCTCACATGTCTTCCAAGTAAATCTCTTATAGTTATGTTGACAAAACTGTTTTCTGGCAAATCGTATTTAAATGTTGTATACGGATTAAATGGGTTCGGGAACCATCCATATAACTTTAGCATTGAATTACCTATTTTATATATGCGAACATTATGTTTGGCGTGGGATAGGCTTCTCTAAGATATGGCAATCCAAGTTTAAATAATTGTAGTTCCGGAAAATGGCCCTTGACATCATCAATTACATCAAGAGAAGACAATAATTCTAAATTAATAGAAATTTTTATTTTCGATTTAAGACTGTCTAATTTCATGTTTAATCTGCTATATGATTCCCTATTTTCAATTCTATTACGAAGAATACTATTATCAAAATCTCTGTTAGTTTCATTATTATTTCTAATTATAGCATTCATAGGAAAAACATTAAGCTGGTTAAAATAATCATCTACGATCAACTTTCTTTTCCATAGATTTCTCTGACTTATTATATTCTTATAATTTATATCGTAATTATCATGACTCTCCATAACCAAGAAATAGTCCCGAATCAAAATAGAAAGTTTTTTTTCTAAATCACTTGAAAAACTATCAATATCTCTATCATTAAATTGAATTGGTCGTATCTTAATATAGTTTAAAATTTGGTTTGTCTTTATTATCCCATCCTTATGAACTATTAGCGTATCATTGAGCCAACCCCCATAAAAGTTATTGTCTTTAAAACTATTAATGCCAATGGGTATCATACCAAATTTTTTATAAATATTAAATAAATTTTCCGCCAATTTCTTAAATGACTTTGATTTTATAATGATTTTCTTTGGAGACATGTATGAATCCACAAAATCTTTTGCTAATAGATTACTTTTTTTATTTCTGATTATTTTTTCATGCGTAGATCTAAAATTTTCAATCTCTGCATCAGATAAAGATTCCGTTATTATATCATTAATTTTAATAATGTAATAGCCAAAACCTTTTGTAATTATTTTCGAAAAAATTCCTGGAGGTAATTCGAATATTATATCTTTAAAAGACTCCGTAATTTGACCCTCTAACAGGTAGGGTGTTTCTTCAATTATAATATTATTATTAATATAATTTATTTCCGATAATTGATGAAAATCGTAACCCTTCAGCAAAGAATCCTGACATTGCAATATCATATCATAATTAGCAGAATACAAATAAGTAATTTTTACTCTTTTTCGAGATTTTATAATTGATTTAAGTATTTCTTCATTAGTTACACTTATTTTATTATCCACTTCAATTTCAAAAATATTTTCCACTAACAATTCTTGTTTTAATAGGTTTAACCGATGGTCATCATCTTTGATTATATGTTGTTTATATTTTGATAATTCTTGCGCCAATACCATCTCATTTATCATCGCTTTTAAATAAAATAGTTTTGTATTATTTTTTGGTTTTAGTTTTGAAGAACCAAAATTGTAACTCCTGATAAATTGTTCAGCAGTGATTTGTCGTTCTCCAACAGTTGCAAGGATTAAATAATTTTGGTCTTTGTAATCCAATTTATAAAACACAAATAACAAAATAATAAATAAAATTAATATTAGCTTTACTTGGTTAGATTTTATCATAACTCTAAAATATTGTTATAACTTGTTAACTATTTTAGGTTTACAAAATAATTGCTTACAATTAATTCCCCATTAAGAAAAAGAGTAATTATATAAGAACCTGAACTGAATTTAGAAGCATCAATGCGATGTACTAATAAAGGTTCATCTTTAATCACATTGCTTTCATTATAAACTAATTCACCCAATAGGTTATAGATATTTAAATCCATATATTTACTTTTTTCTTTCCATCCGCTCCAATAATCTAACCTATAGCTAATATTTAAGGAGTTATTAGTTGGATTGGGGTAAACAATCATCTCGTAATCATTAACGGGCGCATATGGAAGAGAAGTAACACCTAAGCTATTGTTAGATGTTTTATTGATTATTGAATCTGGGATACTATAATAAAATGGATAAAAAGTTGCCCAGGAGTCATGGAAATAATTCGCACCTGATTCTGATACTGTAAGTAGATCGCCATACTGATTAAAGCTTAAATCCTCTGCGCCTGATGGGATATTAAATACGGTATCAATTACTGGCTCCTCTCCAATAGATAATCCACTCGTGAGGCATCTGTAAATTTTTCCGTAATTATTTCCACCATTGCTTTGACTAATATATAAATATTTTTTTTCTTCAAGAATTCTCCATGCAACACCCTGAGATCGGCGAGGAAGTCTGTATACGACAGGATCTTGAATCGTTAAAACCGTTCCAGACTCACTCATAGGATAACCAAGGAGATATGGAATACTTTCAGTTGAAGTTCTATACTCTCCTACCCATAGAGTATCATTAAAATATGTGACAAATGATGACTGACAATCTACAGAATATAAATTTTCTGAGTCAGAATAAAGGTCAATATATTTTTCACTACCATTTTCATAAGGTGGTATTTCATAAGCCTCTATCTTATAGATTGAAGAAACATAAATCTTGTTATTTTTGAATGCAATTCCTCCATTATGGGCAGTCCTTAAATAACCATTTAACCTAAAACACCTTCTTACTTTATGATTATTTAATGGATTAAGTTCAACAATTATCGATTTTTTTAGTCCAGTTTGACCTGTTTGTGGCTTGTGATAAAGTGATATATAAACCATTCCATCTGATGCCGGGTCGAGCTGATTATCTTCAAATGAATTGGTGACACCCTGTGGGATGAAATCATCATTCTGATATGGTACAAATACTGCATTATTTACCTCAGTCGGGTTAAAGAATATTCGCTGATCAACATTATCATTACTTGATCCTACTTCATAATCATGATTTTTTGGAATACCGAAATAGGCACTACCATCAAAAGGAATAAATGCGCTGTTATATTGATTATCTGAAAAATAATTTTTAATATTTAAAGCATATATTTCACCTCTGAATCCTTGGTCTTCTAGTAGATTGTTATAGCCAATAGTTATAGGTGAATTGTAATAGGTAAGACCAGTAGGCTCAATTGAAAATATTTGATCTATAACTAACGTACCATTTATATACATACCTATACTAATTGAATCCGAAAATACTTTGGAGAACCAATTAATATGATACCATTCTAACACTTCAAATGAATACTCAATTTCTAGTTGATAATTGGTGTCATTAATTTTGTGGTTAAATATTAAACCTGATTCAAAAAATTTTAACCCAATGCTATTTTGCTCATTTGCACCCCAGCTTAATATTTGCCCTGAATTTTCAAATGGCTTAATCCATATTTCCCCTGATAATGTATGAGGTCCAAAATACGATTGAATGACTGTACCAGAGCTACTAACATATGATGAGTTGTTTGGAAAATATGCTGTTTTTCGACTTGAATAGCCCCAACTTTCCTCATTCCCTCTAGCGACTTCTTCTATTTCATCAACCCTAGTCGAAATATCAACATTGTGAGTATAATCATTTTGAAGTGGACTACCATTATCATAATCTGCATTAAATCTAAAGATTATGGATTGCTGTGCAATAACCAGATTAAAAAAAAGAATAAAAAGAAGACTGAATACTTTAGATAAAATATTTTTCATTTTTTAGTTATTTAAATTGGTTAATACTACAGGGACCATCCAATAGAAAAACGATGTACCATTTGCAATATTCCCCATTCGGAATATGAATAATCTAAATCAAATGGAAGAATAAATTTCTTGTTAGATTTTATACCAACACCAAAAGTTCCTCCGGATATACTATTTGAATTAAATAATGAATGAAAACCTGTTCTTAATGAGAGCAAATCAAAAAAAGTATACTCAAACCCAATGTTGATACTTTCAGAATCGTTGGAAGGATGCAAAAGGTCCATGAGAATTAATATTGAACTTTGCGATGAAATAACTTTAGAATAGGAAAGCCCAGATCGGATTATTAATGGCAATGGAAAGGATCCTGTTGAAAGAAGTACATTGAGCTTATCATTTGAATAATTTAATTGATCAGCATCAAATGCACGTGTTAGATCACGACCATTTAACTTCATTTCAGAACCGAAGTTTGATATACTACTCCCAAGAACTAAGCCATCATACTTTGTTTTATAATAAATTCCAATATCTAAGGCATAGCCATTTGCTATTTCATGCCAAATTTCTTGTCTTATATATTTACCAGTAAATCCAAAAGAAAACCTATTGCCTAGTCTTCCTGAATAGGCAGAACCAAGAACAAAATCTGATGCACCATAATATTCACCAGTACCTTCTGGTTGTGTAATTGTTCTAACCTTTTGATTATCAACATAGTTTAAATAGGTCAGATATATTCCTATTGCATTATTAATATTCAATGGTATAACTAAACTAACATTTTCAAAATCTGTGTCAGCTAACCAATCTGCATGATTAAAAGAGATTTGCAGTCCTTCTACCCAAGAAAGTCCAGCTGGATTCCAAAAGATAGTTGCTGGATCACCAGAGACAGCCGTGTAAGCATTACCCAATGCTGTAGCTCTGGCACCAACACCTATTTCTAAAAATGCTGCCGCTGAAGACCCTCTATTATATATTTCATTTGTAAAATTTAAATTAGAAAAATCATCTTCGCCTGATTGAGCAAAAAGAAAGCAAATTAAATAAAAAGTAAAAAGTATCTTTCTTAAATAATTTAACAAAATCATAGGATCACTTAATTAATGAAAATTTTCCTATTTTAGTACCAATATCAGGTGCCTCTACGTGAAATATATAGACACCATAAGAAACAGTTAAGCCGTCCTCAGTAACCAAATCCCATGATTCAGCACCTTTTTGTACTGCACTCTGACGATTGATTGTTTTAATATGTTTTCCGCTCATTGAGAATATATTTATCGTGCAAGTACTTGGTAAATTGACAAAATCAATTCTTCTCTCGCCTCTTCCAGAAGAGTAATACAGAGGTTTTTCCCAAGATGCTGTCACAACATAAGGGTCTGGTACCACATAAATATTATCCATATTTGACGTAGCAACTTCATTACTCAAAAATGTACTGCTAGATTTGAATTCATAGGTGTCTGATGCCCCGAAGGGTTTAGCTATAATTAATTTAAACACATCTCCTGAGCTAGGATCTGCTGTCAACAATGTATCCATAGTAATTTTCCAACATGATTTGTAGTTAAAACCTTGTACATCAAAAAGAATATTTATTTCATCCCCCCCATTTAGTACACTATCGATATTGACTCTCTCATTTAAAGAAAACTTAAATTTTTCGTTTAAAGTTGTATTCCAAACTTGAAAATTGACTGGTGCTCTAAGAAAAGCTAGCGGGTTATAAGAAGTATCTGCACCAAACTCTAAAACTCGAATTTCAAAGTCCTCAGGTATTGCTTTTGCTCTCGGGGCATCATCAAGTTCGACAAACGCATCGACACTTTCCAAACCATTTCCCCATTCCCAACCATAGGACTTAGGAACAGGAAAAGAATCATTTACTAAGTCAAAGTGAAGACCCTCAATTGACCTCACTTTCAAATAATCTTCATCATAATTTCCAGATTCATATACAATAGTATTATCTGTTATATTTTCTATATATATACTTTTAGTCAATTTAGACACAGTAGTATCAGTAAATGTTATATGATATATCTTATCATCTTTTAATTCATCAGGATTTAAAACACTAACATTGACAGTACCTGTTGCTAACCCACTATGTTCAACATTCCCTATCTCGCCTTGTACATATTCTGCACTTGGTGCATTTGGAACAACTGTTGCACAGTTTCGACCCATTTCCACTACTTCCCCAACAAGATTAGTATGAATGTTTTTTTCACACTCACTAGGAGCTATTATTGAAAGCTGATCTTTTTTAGTTAAACCACGGCTAAAAAAATCTGTATCATAGCCTTTATCATAAGAGCATACTGCATAATAATATGTCCTTCCATTCTCAACATTTTCATCTATAAAATAGTATTGTAAACCTGTATCATTCCCCATATTGAAATGAGCACCTGTTTCTCCAATTGGTATTGGATGTGGTCCAGACAAACCGTTCTTTAAATCAAATTGAGCAATCGGTTCCCAAAAAATAGGGTTTCCATACGTGTCTGTAATAGTTTTTACTGTATTAAATGATGGGTCAGTGGCCCTGTAAATTAGATATCCTTCAAAATCTTTTCCGTAAATAGGATCAATTGACTTTTCTGCATTACTATCCCACTTGAGTACTACGCGTTTATTTTGTGATACTGCCGTTACTACTGGTGCCATTGGTGGTTTAGCAAAGCTATAATCAGCATCATAAATTTTTTGCATAGTCCTTTTATTGCGAATAATATCATCAAAATCATTTCCAAATAAGCAGGTTATGGCAAATTTTCTTTTTGCATTTACGGGCATTGAAAAATATCCTGAACCATATGTAAATGCTAGGTTGCTTGGCAATGCCCCAGCAAAAACACTCGGGGTCATATCATTCCAAGTTCTTTCATCATCACTGCTATTACCAGCAGGCCTTAATAAAAAACTAGTTAATCCAATCTGATCAGATTCATCATTATCTGTTTTGCCAAAATTTGGCTCACCATGATCTGGTAAGCCGTTGGCCTCAGTACCATCAGGATCAGGCCCAGTATATCCTTCTTGATTTGGACTAATTCCATCTGAACCAGTATCATCCCAAACTTCCTCTCCTTCATTCCATATATTATTTGAGTTTTTGTCATCAAATGTTCTCCAATCACCATCTTCATCACCTTCCCAATGTAATTTTGGTTCTCCAAAATCGCCAATCGGACCATATATTTGCTCACCACGATCATTATCTTGACTCTCATCTATCAATCCATCATGGTCATCATCGTATCCGTTTAATGGGTTTCCAGGACTTTCTAGAAATGCATAACCAAAATAACCTACTCCAGGCCTGCCTTGATTATCAATCCCATCTAAATCCCAACAATAAGTAATGTCTTCATCAGTATCAAACTCCGCATCATCATCCATTGAGTCCCCTTGCCCACCCACTGCTGGGTCAACATACATTCCAAAAACAACATCCTCAAGTATTTTATCACTTACGTTTTTTATATCATACCTTACGATGAGAATATCTTCAGCCTGTACCTGTACCCATTGATATCCTCTTACACCGACCTGTAGACCTATACCTCTTCGCCCTAATGGAAACCCTGTTGAATCAATTGAATTATTTATAAAGGGGAAATAACCAAATTCATCATTATATCTATCATCCATGACATAATAACTCTCTTGGTCAGCTCTAGTATAAGCACCAAATTCACCATTCCAAAGTCCGTCTCTTGATCCAGCTAAACCAGGATAATCATGCGGCCACGAATCTGGCCAAGTCTCAGGCTTATGGCTCATAGCCGGATACTCATCTGGGTTATCTGATCCTGTATTAAAATGCCCAGGCAATGGCTCCCAGCCATATGTATGAGTTTCATCTGGCGAAATATCAAATGAACCAGCATTTGTATAGTTTTCGGATATAATATGTATAATGTTACCACTTGTATCAGTAACCTCTGCACCAGCCATCATAATAAACTCATAGCCATACCAAGTACCCGATCCCTTAGGCCATTCCATTTTTGGCGGTTCGTATCTACTGCCTAGGTTTCCAAAATTAGAGAATCTAGTATAGACAAGATTACCATCATGAATACCAGTTCGTCTATAAATAGCATTAGATCCATCCTGCGCTGTCAAGATACTCACGAACAAAATTAATAGATTAATAAACTGTATTTTCCGCATAATTAAAAACTTGTTTTAATACCTATTATAATTCTTCGAGGCTCCGATAAATAATTGGGTCTTAAATTAATTTCACTAAGTGTTAGATTTGGGTTCTGCAATAATAATTCTCGTTCAGTTTCTGTTCGGTATGGTTCATCCGCATTTCCAGTGCTACTATAAACAGCTTTTTGGTTTAATCGATCAAATAGATTAAATACTTTTATGAATACCCTAAGCTTATAGGACGAAATATTTATAGTTTTGAATGTATTTAGATCAACCGTATATACCGTAGGTTTATTATCACTATTCTCAAACTGCGTAGTTAATTCACTCCCAGGGTTTGTAGGCGTATAAGGCTGTCCGGTTGACATTCTGCCAATCAAACTAACACTAAGATCTTTTGAGTTACCAAAGGTAATATTGCCGTTTAGTGTGTGTCGCTGGTCCCAATCAAGTGGAACAACCTGCTTCTCACTCTCTTTAGGTGGTGTTGTTTGAAAATCGACAAAAACGGCATTGGGATCAGAAGCATTCCCCTTGGCAACCTGGTAAGTATAATCAATACCCCACGAAAAATTATTGTTATTTCTACTATCTAAGGAAGCAGCAATCCCCCTAACATTCCCATAATCTCGGTTAATATATCTAGCGTAAACTTTTTCATCAGTAGTATTAATTATTTCTTGGCTGAGTAAATCTCTAATAGTCTTATTGTAGATGGCGACATCTAAAGATATTGATTCATTAATTTGTTGCTGGAGTCCTAATTCAAATGTAATTGTCTTCTCTGGCTTAAGGTTTGCATTGCCCATAACCGTTTGCAGCCCACCTAATTCAACTTCGAACTCAGAATTATTAAATACAAACTCAAAACGAGGTGTCTGAAAAAAGTGTCCATACGAAACGTGTACCACACCCCATTCAGAATAATTAAAAGCCATCCCAAGTCTAGGACTGATTTGCATAACTGTTTTGGATGGTTCAAAATCAGTATCGAGTCTGATACCATCATTGGGTTTAGTTGTAGCCCTCGGATTAATCGGAATAAGTGATTTTGGATCCCAATAATCGTACCTTAATCCTGCATTCACAATTAGCTCATCAAATTCCAACTTATTTTGGATAAATAATGATGCTTCTACTGGTGACTTTTCGTATCTATTATTGCCACTAGTATTTTGTTCAGGCAAAGATAATTCCGGTAGAGCAGTTACCGACCCTTTTGCAATAGTTGTCATTGATAGATAATCCAGTTTATGTACTTTATAATCAAATCCAATTTTCATTTGATTATATTGATTCGCTTGTCCAGTGATATCAAACTTAATATAAGTTGAGCCATTCTGAATCTCATTACGAGAGTTACTTGTTCCACCAAAAGAAAACCCATTTGATGAAAAAGGAGCGCCCTGGTAATTAATACTCATTTCATCTTCATATAGAAATCTTTGTGATTTATTAGCATAACTAGAAAAGCTTAAAGTAAAAAATAATTTATTAGACAACATATGATTGAAGCTAATTATTTGGCTTATATCTGTTTGATAGCTAGTTGGTACACCATATGGTGTATACCTTCTATAATTGCTATACGCTTTACTTTTATTATCATTATATATCAGTGAATATGACACTTTTAGTTTTTTTAATGGATAAAATGTTATTTTTGAAAAGTACGAATTCCTTTTCTTACCATTCAATGGGACAAAAGCTCCATCTCCAGTATTAAGTGAATCTGGGATTTTTATTCCTGCTAATCGTTCTTGATCGGTAATATTAAGTTGAGCTGATTGGATATATTTCTGTATTGGAACAGTGTCATCTATATCAAATCTATTTTGACCAAATAACCAACCGCTAGAATTGTACAATCTTGCCGAAACTAAAAATGATCCGCTATTAAAAATTCCTAATGGACCATGAAACTCAAAATTATTATCTGTTTCATTTACACCTACTCCCTCTATATTATAAAATATATTTTTGTTATTACTTAAATGATCTCCGATGCTTAAAGAATAACTTCCTCCAAAATTCTGTGGACCATCTTTGGTAACAATATTGACTACACCAGATTGGGCCTTACCATATTCAGCATTAAATACTCCGCTTATGACTTGTAGCTCCTGTATCCAATTATTTTGTATTCCAACGGAGCTCCCGCCGCTAAACTGATTAGAAACCATGACACCATCGATTAAGTATGCTATCTCACCATACCTGCCTCCTCTAAGATGAAAGTTTCCATCAGCATCTTTAACTACTCCAGCTTGAAGTTCGATAATATCTTCGACTTCTTGGACCGGCATTAAATCAATTTCCTCAGCGGATGTAAATGATGCTGAGCTTGTCCTATCTTTCTCAATTAATGGTCTCTGAGCTATGACAGTGACCTCGCCTCCCTTAATCACTTCAGTATCCATGTAAATATCTCTTGTAGTAGAACGATCAATTGACACCTGAATATTCTTTATATTTATGGTCGAGTAACCAATATAGCTAACTCGAAGAGTGTACGCGCCTGGAGGAATATTAATAATAAAATAATTACCATTAACATCAGTGACTGTACCTAATGATGAGTTTTCTAAAAAAACATTGGCGCCAATTATCGGGCTATTAGTTTCTCTGTCTAGGACTCTACCTTTAATCTTCCCCGTTGTACCAGCAATAATAATACTGAAAAATATCATAAAAAAAATATGGTATATATAACTAATCTTCACTCTATAATGTCCTAGTTTGAGTGTTCATGATTTTCTATCCTGAGCGAAATTACTACAATTTAAAACAGAATTATGAATGATGTTTTTATGCTAAAAGGGGTGGTGATATTAAAAAATCATCCACCCCTTGCTAGCAATATAAGTGAGACTTTATTTGATCATAAGCATTTTTTTAGTTGAAGTAAACCCTTCTGCTTCCAATTTATAAAAATATATACCTGTCGGAACAGAAAGTCCATTGAAATCTCTACCATTCCATTGGATACGATACAAACCTGGAGAAGTCTGTTTATTTAACAGCGTATTTATTTTTTTTCCCAATACATTATATATCTCTAATCGAACATCAGAATTAACTGGGATACTAAAATCAATGTTAGTCTCAGGATTAAATGGGTTTGGATAATTTTGTTTCAGACTAAAAACCATAGGCAGAGATGATAAATCATCATCTAGACCAAGTAGATTAAATGAACCATCGATAGCGGTACCCGGTGAAAAGTGAGCATCATTTACTCTTAAATGCTGCCTAAAGGGGTCTACAACTGTCGTGTCCCCATCAGGATTTCTAGTCACTGAATTATTATTGCTAAGAGTATCACCAATCTCAACTCTCATTTCGAAGTTGATATTTGCAGTAGCATCGGTTTTAGGAGGGCCTCGATGATACTTGGAACCATAAGCAACATAGGTATCATATTCTCCACCTGGTGCTAGCAACACAATATACTCTCCACCATTTGCTAGACCATTACCTACAGTATCGGCTGCAAGAACTGATGATTGAAGAATGTCAGCATTATATCCCGCAACGTTTGCATTATCAGTATGATTGACCGCTCCAAAAAGAACAACAATCTGCCCTGGTCCAATCTTGTAATTTTCGGGAAAGGTGTAGTTCACTCGTTCATCATCTCCAAGCATCCACCCAGTCATATCGACTGTATCAGAACTCATATTAACAAGCTCAACAAATTCATCATGCGCTGAATTTCGGATACCATCAGAATTTGCATCGCCAAGAATTGGGTCACTATCTGGATCTGCATTTACTTCATTAAAAATGATTGTATGAGGTTTCTGAAAGGCAGGCACAAAGTAAACTGTTAGATTTACCGTGCCACTAATCAATAACGTTACGGGGTTGACAAATGTCTCGATACCATTCATTTCCCAATGATCAAAAACATACATTGGATCAGCAACAGCAGTAACGCTTACCGTTGAACCAATACTAAATAATGTTGTTGAGTCTGGAGAAATAGTATATGTACCTGATCCTCCTTGTACAGATACCATTACTGGAAACGCGAGTGTAGGATTACCGATGTTAGTAGCATTTGGTGAAAATGCCATATCTGTTGAATCTCCAGTCACAAGAATATGCTCCTTAAATACTGACTCTGAATCTGCATCATACTCTCTAGTAACAGAATTATTGTTACTCGCAGGAGCATCAGTGGAATCCTTAAACTCAAAGACAATATCTAATACAGCATCACTTGTTGGCGGACCAGCACCATACTTAGATCCATATGCAAAGTACATATCATGATTACCAGCAGCAGACTGGATTATAATATAATCACCACCATTGGCTAAACCATTACCAACACTATCTCCGGTTGCGAATACTCGTGTTGTTAGGGAATCAGCAGTCCAACCTGGAATATTTTCTAGACTATCACCTCCGCCGCCAAAAATAGTTACAAACTCATATGGATTGATAGTGTAGCCGTCAGGAAACTGCCAATCAATCCGCTCATCATCTCCAACTTTCCAACCCGTCATATCCATTGGTCCATCAGATATATTCAATATTTCCAAGAACTCATCATCTTGTGCACTTCGAATACCATCACCATTCGCATCACCCTCAACAAGAGTTGTATTCTCATCATCACCAGCTGGATCTACTAGAACCTCATTCACCATTAACTTTCTATCATAGACAACATCAACCCAGGATGGATCAGCTAAACCTAAAGTATCAGGGTCACCCAGTACACAATCAAAGCCATTTCCTGTTGCATCTGAAGTATTATCACCGGCACCTTCATCGAAATGATATAGTGCTAGGGTGTAAGCATCAGATTCATGAGGGCTCGTTTGCGTGGCAAAATCTGTTGTGTATCTTGCTATAGCTGAGATTCTAACTTCGTCTATCTGTCCTCGGAAAGTTTCATACCTGGTATATAACAGATTTTGTGATCCCGAACCAATCACAATAGCCTGTGGGCCACCTTCAACTGCCGGAGATGTTTCTCCTTCAGGGATTCCATCAGGTTCTATATCTGATTGTAATACGCCATTAACAAATATTCTCATGCTGTCATTAGTATTCCAACAAAAAGCTACATGCGTCCAACGTGGTTGATATATTTCCTGATCAGTGAAAATATCTGTAGTATTTGTACCATCTTGAATAAACCCCTGGATGGCTCCCTGATCTCTTTTCCAACAAAGGCCCATATCTCCAGGTTGATTACCAGATATATTTTTACTAAATAACCATGTGTAGTCTGGAGAATGGGTATCATATTTTAAGATTGAATCTGGCCTAAACCACATTTCTACTGTTCCTTCATTTAATGTAGCTGGCCACATAAGACCGCCTGGATCAGCTATAATGAAATCATGCTCAATATAATTAAAATGGAGAGCCTTATCCCACTGAGCATTAGAGACTGTTAACATGCTCAATAAAAATATAAAAAATAATATTGAATTGTTCTTTTTACCTTTTGATCTCATTTTGTATCTCCTTTTTTTTATTAAACGGCGAGACGGTCTAATGCTCGCTTGAACAATATTACAACGTGTTGATTTTCGAATGAACATTTTTGAAAGTCAAGCATTAAAATTTATATTTTGTATTTATTTAAAGCCTATGTACCTTTTCTAGTAATAATATGTATATGTTTTCACAATAATTCAATATTATTATATAAGCTTCATGATTTCATCAGTGTAAATTTAAAAAAAAGGTAAGAACATATGGCTTTAAAAAAAAGGCAAGAAGAAATATTAGAAATTATTAATCTGGAAAAAAGCATTAAGGTTGATGATCTATCTAATAGATATAATGTTACAGAGCAGTCAATCAGAAGGGACCTAAACGAAATTTGCTCAAGAGGTTTAGCTACCAGGATTCATGGTGGCGCAAGAATTGTTAATTCCATATCAAATCTAGCATATGAAAAGAGGAGACTTGTTTCTTCAGGTGCAAAAGAAAAGATTGGAAAACTTGCAGCAGGTCTTATACCAAATAATTGTTCATTAATGCTAAATATAGGCACCACAACCGAAAAAGTAGCAAGGGCTTTATATTCTCATAAAAATTTGGTAGTTATATCGAATAATGTAAATATTACTAACTCGCTCATTGGTTCAAAATCTAAAGAACTGATACTAGCTGGAGGCATTGTTAGGCAGTCTGATGGTGCTATCATAGGTGAAACTGCGGTAGAGTTTATTTCTAAATTTAAAGCTGATTTTGCAATTATTGGCGCATCTGCATTAGATGAAGATGGCAGTATACTTGATTATGATTCACGAGAGGTTTCAGTTGCCAAATCTATTTTAAATAATTCTAGAAAAAAAATATTAGTATGTGATAATTCAAAGTTTGGAATAACAGCTCCTCACAGAATATGTGAAATAAGTGAAATTGATATTTTTGTCACAGATTTAAACCCACCAAAAAGGTTTAGAGAAATTGCTAATAATAATAATTCAGAAATCAAAATTGCGCCTATCAGCAATAATAACACCATAAATAAAATTAATTAATAATTTAAATAATATTTCTCTTCTAAAAACCTTCAATTTAATATTTTAAATAAAGTTAAACATTTATAATAAATAACAATATTTCCCTATCCTCTAGGTTTCATTTTCCAGGTAAAACTTAGTAGAATAATTCCTGCAATATTTGCACCAAGGATACAAAAAATCACATAACCCCACCCAGTCTCTAACCCATATAGACCTCCATAGTGATCAACTATCCAGCCAAACCCTTTGGCTTGCGCAGAACGACCAAGATACCCAAATAGACCAATAAATCCTGCAGCTGTGCCTACGGCTTTTTTTGATGTTAAATCAATCCCGGCAACTCCTAGGAGCATTACTGGCGGATAGATAAAAAATCCAATAATTACTAACATAGCCATATCAAAATTCAAGTTTCCTGGCGGGTTTAAATATATACCTGCAAAAGCAAAGAAAATTGGAATTAAACACAAAAGACTAACCATCCCACGACGACCACCTAAACGATCTGATAGCCAACCCATTATTATAGTTGAAGGAATACCAGCGAACTCAATAAGTAAAATTGCAATCCCCCCATGCTGCAAAGTAGCTCCCTTAATTTCTCTTAAATACATAGGCCCCCAATCAAGCATACTATAACGAACGATATAAACAAAAAAATTTGCAAATGCTACAATCCATAAATATTTATTTCTTAATATATTGTCTAGAAATAATTCACGAGTTGTAAGATCTCGTTCACGATTTTCTTTCTTTACATCATCATCTGAAAAATCATCCTTGTATTCTTCAATCGGTGGCAAGCCAACAGATTGTGGAGTGTCAAGTAAACGCCAGAATAAATACACTGACCCAATTAGAGCAATGGCTCCTGGAAAATAAAATGCGGCTTCCCAACCATATTGTGCTGCCGCATAGGCCGCGATAATTCCAGCTAATCCGCCTCCTATATTATGGGATACATTCCAAACAGCAAATATAGATCCACGTTCTTTTAAACTATACCAATGACCAAGTGAACGCCCGCAAGGTGGCCATCCCATACCCTGGATAAAACCATTCAAAGTCCAAAGCAAAAGATGGACCCAATAAACTCCAATCCCTCCAAAGGCAAAATTGACTATACCAGTAAGAAGTAGACCGGTTGCCATAAATTTTCTTGGGTTAGCTCTGTCTGATAATGACCCCATTAAAAATTTCCCCAGACCATAAGCAATAGAAGACAATGCCAAAATATTACCTATCATATTGTGATCATATGAAAGCGCTGTTCCAACATCCTTTGCTACTGTAGATAAATTATTTCGAACGAGATAAAACATCGCATATCCTAAGAAGGTAGATTCTATGGTATTCCACCGATAGTGCTTATAGGTCTGGTCAATCATACTATCAGGCATGCGATCTATATGAGGATCTGGTGCGTAGGTTTTTTTTATCCATTCTATCATCTTATGTACCCTATGTATTCTTAAGTTTAATTAATAACAATTAGTACGATTCTGAATAGTTCCGAGTTTTATTGAGTCTTTTTCCATATTTTTTTGATGAAATAGAAGGAAAATTCGGATCAGGGATATCATTGACTCTTATAACCAACCAATTATTACGCTTAGCATAATCAGCAATACTCTCTTTTTGATCAGGCGCAACATGTTCATCAGGATTTACAATCAATTTTAATCCCCTACTATATTCGATCATCTCTTTATCACCTCTACTATTGCCTGCAACTAATAAAGGAACATCCTGCACAAAAGTTTCGATGGCTTCTTTTTTCCCATGGTCTTGAGGAACAGGGTGCACAATTTCATCAGTTATTATACCGTCCCTTACCACGGACTTGACACCGATAATGCGAGTTATTGGGATCTGGAATACTTTTGAAAGAAACTGCTGGTACATTCCTTCAGGTGATGCTGTAACAATCCAGACCTCGAAATCTTCACTTTTCAAGATATGAATCAGGTCCTCCATTGGTCTAAAAATCTTTTCAGTGTAATAGTTGTCAAAACAATCTTCACCTAGATCACGGTATTCTTGTAGGCTCATTCCAGAAACTAGACGAATCCTATTTTGAACATATGACAAAGATACATTCGATTGAGTTTTTAATGAATTAATTACCAGCGGTCTATGATCTGGCCGCTTTTCTGCCCACTGATACATGCACTCATCAGCGAGGTAATGGGGCGTTTGCCCCAAGACTGTTCCGTCTCCGTCAAATACTGCGATTTTCCTGCCTTTTTCATTTCTGCTCATCATTAGAAAATCTTTAAGCTGCTGATTTTCACTAGATGTAAAACCATCTATTTGTGTGATCTGGACATTGGACTCACAAGCATTAAATAAAATAATATTTAGAACCATTCCTAATTGAAAAATAGATCGAGACACTATTTTACTTTTTTTACTAAATCCATTAACCAGTTTTTGCGTATTTTTTTTGTATTTCATAATCATCCTCACTCATTTATTAATATTATAAACATAAACCTCATGAATTTCCCTATTATATCCAGGATAAAACCCTTCAGGGATTCCCTGATTTATTCGACGACCTCGATTCATGAGAACCGATAATATTCTACCATTAGGAAAAAAACAAAGGCCTTCTATTTCCCCCGCCTTTACAAATTCGTCAAATAATTTTTCAAATTTTGTATCACTACCAGCACCATAATTAGAATTGGGGATTTTGATGGAATAAAGACGGTCATGTTTATTTTTATCTGCATCTCCATCATCAGATGTTAATAAAATATGATCCCCATAAACAGATATCCCTTGAATTTTATCAGGCGCTGGATTAATCATAAGTCGTCCGATATATTTACCAGTCTTGAGACCATACCTATAAAGGTATTGACCATTTACCCAATCAGCGAGCCAAATTAAGTTCCTCTTTTCATCGACTGCTATCCCACACACCTCGACCTGCCCAGAACTAGGATCCCATGGAATTGAACGTTTATATTTTAAATCATCTAAATTATATATAACTATCTGAATATTCTCTCCTCTTCCATTAACGAAATTTTCTACACCAGTAAAAATTTCGTCTTTATAAATAGCAATATCACCAAGATGATTTGCCTTCACAGATAATTTTTTAAAAGGAGTACTATTACGTTTTAATAATTTGCCTTTTATTGTGTAGAGATAGAGCTCCTTGCTACCACTTACTACATAATATTGCCCATCTGTTGCTATACCTTGCCTGCCGTCAACTTCAATTATTTCTTTTAGACTATATTCAAATAAAGTATTCTGTTTATTGTTAAGACCTGATTCACAATAAATAAAATGAAAAATTATTAGATACAAAAAAAACAATCTTTTCCATAAGTATTGAAAATTATAATTAAACATTTTTATTGATTTAAAAATTCAAACCAACGGTCTGGATGATTAGTGATAATATTATCAACCTTAAGATTTCTTAGGCGAATCATTTCTTCCTTATCATCTACTTTCCCCCAAACATGAACCTCCTTTCCTGATTCATGTGCTTTATGCACGAACTCTGGAGTAACTATTATATTCTTAACACTTAGCAGATCAACATCTGCACTAAATACATCGATATTATTAGGGGTTTTTGAAAAGACATACCCAACAATAATCTTTGGATTAATCTTTTTAACTTTATCAATAGCATCAAAATCAAAAGATGTCACAATACACTGGTCAATAAAATCCTTATCCTCTAATACCTGAACAACATGTTCAGTTAGCCCATCTTGGTGCCCATTCATTTTAATTTCAACATTCAAAAGCATGCGGCCATTTACACTATCAATAATATCAATAAGTAATGGTATAGGCTCACCTCTATAGGCTTCATTCTTCCACGAGCCCACATCAAACTCTCTTATGCTTTCATAAGAGAGATCCCATACATTCGCGGATACTCCAGCTGTGCGGTTGTAGGTTTTATCATGGTAAAGTATTAAAACATCATCGGAAGTTTCTTGTACGTCTAACTCCGCATAATGAGACCCCATGTCAATTGCTAGTAAATAAGCAGACATAGTATTCTCTGGTGCTTCACCAGATGAACCTCGATGTGCCGTTATTAATATTTTATGCTTACTACAAGATGAAAGAATGATTAAAGCTATGAAGAATATTATTTTGGATGTCTTCAAAATACCCCCTCTGAAATAATTGAACTTTTCTAGTTTATTCATGAAATAAATATAAACGCCAAAATTTTCATTTGAAAATTAAATCTTTAAATATATTTTCAGGTGAACATGTTTGAAAATTAAATAATATTTTTTATATTTAGAAGTGTTTATCAATGTTTTGTATAACTAGTTAAACCTAAAAAAAATATTTACTCTAATAAACAAAATAGATATGGTTTATAGCATAGTGCCATCACATAAATCAATATTAAAAACAAACCTCATCATTGCCATGTTGAAATTGAGATTACCAATATCTTTTCTTTTTGCCAGTCTTTTAATTGCCCAGGAGTCAATTGTATTCAGGTATAATTCTGATCCAACTTGTTATGAATCTGTAACAGATGTTCAATTATCAAATTTATCGATAGCTCAGAGAACAGACTCTACTGAACAGTCAGCACGAGGCGACGAAGGCTGGGGATTTTCAAAAAGATACACCACTCTATTTGATCATGATTCATCGCTAATAGAGTCCTCATCAGACCTTATAATTACATTCTCTGGCCCGCACGCGATTTCTGGAGAAATTTGGTTCAAAACTAACCAGTCAAATGGAGGAATATTAAGTTGGATGGATACTACTAGAGCATCTGGTATAACACTCTACATTCAAGATAGTATTGCTACGCTTACTTTTAAATTTAGAAATGAGCATTATTCAATATCTGACAATAATAATAAAATCAAATTAGAGGAATGGACATTCCTAAACTGGTTTTGTAAGGCAAGTAATGATTCTATCCATCTTGGAATAATTAATGATGGTTTTCTATCAAAATATAATTCATGGGCTATCTCTGTACCGCCCATCTTCTCATCTTATATATCTAAGGTTAGATTAGGAGATGTATATGGAAAACCAAAATTTAATGGCGAGCTACATGCGGCTAATATTAAAAATTATTTCTTGGATGGCGACTACGCATTCGCGTCACCGCCATTTGATGGAAGCGGATACTTTGGAATACCAAATTATCTTGATAACCATCTCGGAATATATCTTGATAATATAGATGAAAAAATAACCGCCAGTCCCACTCCTGTCCAAGTAAAAGCATTTGTTCCATACCAGAATGATGATTATATACCACAAGGGCTGACAAATTCATATGAAGATGAATCATACAATCAATCTAATGGCTATTTATATATTTCCATGTATAATAAAACAAAATTTGGTGTCTCATATCTGAAAAATTCAATTATTGTTGAACTAGATCCCAAAAATGGTCACTCCGTCAGGAGGTGCTTTATGTTAAATGGAACCCAAGCTACTGGCCATAATGGAGGAATTGCATTTTTTAATAACAGTATATACGTTGCAACAAACTTTAAAATTGGTAAATACCCAATCCCAGATTACGAGACTAATAGTGAAAAATATCAGACTCTGACTCTTACTAATGAAAATACATTTTCAGTTAGCAGTAAGGCCTCTTTCATGACCTACTATAATGATTCAATATGGGTCGGTGATTATAGAGAGAATCAAGACCAAGCAATCCCATATCTTTATGGGTATCCAATAGATTCACTTGGAAATATTTTAACTAATGTAAATCCTGTAAAATATAGGATACCTTACCAAACTCAAGGTGTTACTTGGACAAATCATAATAGTATTGATTTTTTATTTATTAATACTACATATGGAGGAAATAATTATAGTATACTATATAGAACCTCAAAAAATAACCTAGGACCTGAAAATATTCCTGTAATGGAAAATCAATATTTTTTACCGTCACAGGTTGAAGATTTAAGCTTTAACCAGAATGGTGATTTGATTACGGTTTCTGAATCTGGGTCGAAATATTATCAGATCGGTGCAGGATGGGAAATGTTTTACCCATTTATATTTACTGTTGATCGAGATACAATTTTTTCCACCACATCGCAATTAGCTGTTGATTCAAAAATGATTATTAATCCAAGTTCATTTATTTTATCCCAGAACTTTCCAAACCCCTTTAACGGGAACACAAATATTCCATTTGAATTAACTCAAAAAGGAAACATTGATTTGAAAATTATTAATATTAATGGCATAGTAGTGAAGAATTTTACTGTCTCTAATTATTCAGCGGGTAGACATACTATTCGATGGAATGCTAGAGATAACCAAAACAAGTTATTACCATCAGGGCAATATTTTTATTCAATTTCTTCATCAAAGGGGCATTCTGTAACAAACAAAATGATATATATAAAATAAAATGAGAATTGTTGTAATAGGAGGAGGCATTAACGGATTGTGTTGTGCCTGGCAACTAGCATTAAATGGTATAACAGTAAAGCTTATAGAAAAGGATAAGATAATGAGCCAAACAAGCAGGGCTTCATCAAAGCTACTCCATGGTGGACTTAGATACCTGGAAAATTTTGAATTTGGTTTAGTATACGAATCTTTAAAAGAACGCAATTGGTGGTTAGAAAATGTCCCTGAATTAACCAATGAATTACACATGATTCTTCCAGTTTATAAAAATGGACCTAGGTATAAATGGACAATTAAAATGGGACTTCTATTCTATGATATTCTTTCCGGAAAAGGAAATATCTCCAAACATAAATGGATATCTAAAAAAGAATTAGCTTTGCTATCTCCGGACCTTAGCGAAAAACACTTAATTGGTGGATTTCGGTTTTCTGATGGTCAAATGGACGACTATAAATTAGGAATGTGGGTCGCAACGCAAGCGACAAATGAAGGTGTAGAGATTCTTGATAATACAACTGTTGAAAAGATTGACTTAGATGGTAACATTACAATTAATAACCTGAAACAAAAATACGACTATATAATTAATGCATGTGGCCCCTGGGCATATCAATTACTGAATAATTCAGGGTTAAAAGGAAATTATAAGCTAGATCTGATAAGAGGAAGTCATATACTTCTCAAAGGAGAACCATGTCAACCATACTTTTTACAAGCAGAAAATGATGGCCGCATTTTTTTTGTCTTGCCATATAATGGTAAAACCCTAATCGGAACGACTGAGGTGCGACAAAATCTAAGTGATCCGATTATACCATCAGATGAAGAAATAAACTACTTGATCCATGAGTATAATCATTACTTTAAACAACAAAAAACAAAAATAGATATAGTAGAAAAATTCGCGGGATTAAGACCTCTGATTTCATCTTCAAATGATCCAAAAAGAATTAAACGTGAATACAAAATAGAAACAATAGGTAAAATACTCAATATTTACGGTGGAAAATGGACTACAGCAATGTCACTGGGACGAAAAGTAGTAAAACTAATCTCACCCTAAATATTAGTTTTATTTAATAAACAGGTTAGGAATTAATAATCAAATATTTTATTTAAAAAAAACCAGTCAATCTCACTTCAATAAAATTATTTTTGTTATTCCTTCAAATTGACCAACTTTTAAAATGCAAAAATACATACCAGAGGGAACAGGTTCATTATTCGCATTGGTCGCATTCCAATTAACCGAATTGGACCCTGAATACTGAAACTGATTAATCAGGGTTTTCACATGCCTTCCAAGCAAATCTCGAATAGTTACATTTACAAAATTGTTTTCTGACAAATCGAATTTAAATGTTGTGTAAAGGTTAAAAGGGTTCGGGTACCATCCATATAGTCTTGGTATTACAGGTGCTTTGTTGTCATACATTATCGATGCTGTAGACGTGTCTGCACACCCAAACTGAAAAGATGCAACCACTGGTAAATGATCTGAAGCTGCATGCAAAGCATTCGCTATTGATTGACTTACAGAACTGTTCTCCCCTTCATTTATGCCCTGATTACAATGGTTACCATCATTACCAAAAGATAAATAAGTTCCATCTACATAATTTATATCATTAGTTTCTTCGAGGATAGAAGCAGATACAAGTATCCAATCAAATCGATCATCCATCCCACCAGTTGCACCATCTCCAAGATCTAAAACTCTTGTTGATTGTGTGTGGATATCTGCATATTCACAGTCTATTTCACCAACATCAGCGTGCCAATCTCCAATCCTATTTAAGGGGTCAAACAATCGACCATCATTATCAGACCCTGGACTTGTGATAACAGCAAAGCCGGGTTCAGTAGAAGCATTATAAATATTAAAATCACCAGTAACAATAAAATCACTTTGTTCAGGTAAGTCATTCAAATAATCCCTCATTATGGTCATCTCAACCCTTCGTCGTTCTTCATAACCAGGATTAGCTTTAAAATGGACTCCATATATACGAAACTGGATTGAGGTCGCATTATGCACCATGAACCATTCTACAACGTTTCTTGTACCAGATGTTTGGGCTGTATAAATCATCGATGTACTAACGTATGAAAAGTGTTCAGATTTAAAATAAAGTGCAATGTCATTGTTAGCGGACTGGTCTATGAAGTCCGCATAATCCCATATGCCAGGATGAACAACATTTAAAACACTATCAAAAAAACTATTAAACCCATCCACACCATTTATTTCTTGGCATACTATAAGATCAGGTTCTATTTGGCCTATAATTTCTTTAAAGAAAGGGTCTCGATCATTTTCACCATCATAATGAAGAACATTATAAGTCATGATTTTTTCTTGGTATAGACCGTCTTGGTTTGAATTTCTTGTTAGAGATCTAAAACGGTTTTCTTGTGAAATAATAATATTGTTTAACACCAAAAACATTATATAATAGAATTTTATTCTTTTATTTATAGACATTTTTTTCAGATTTCTCAATCATCTCGAGTAAATAAGACGATATTTGATATTTTTGTAATACTTTTGTTTCCACGATAACCAAATCTACTCATCTTCCCACAAACAAAAAACCCCACGAATGTGGTGCTAGTTAAAACATAAATTACTCAGAAATAAATTTTTTCGGATATTGTTTATGCCACCCGGTTCCCCGCTGGTAAACATGGGCCACGGCTACCACTTCGCCGTCTTTGTACAGATCCCCCATAAAACTGATACTGGTGGGTGAGCCTTTTTCATTAAAACCGTTGGGCAGTACCACGCAGGGATGGCCCGACAGGTTGGTCCTGAGCAGGTTATCTCCCCAGAAAGAAGGGGCTACATAAATATCGATGGTCTCAAATAGTTCCGCCATTTTCTGGTTCAATACGATCCTTGCCCGGTTAGCCTGGATGTATTCCACTGCAGGTATATGGCGTGCCTGCCGAAACTCGTTAGGCCAGGCATTTTTCACCTGGCGTACCAGTTCATCATCACGGTTCGAGCGGGTTAGTTCATCAAAAGCCGCAGCTGCTTCCACACTAAGCAGGAAACTCAAAGAATTAGTGGGAAATTCCGGCAGCTCAATAGGAATAAGTTTAAA
>TARA_B110000495_G_scaffold38740_1_pt1 | contig 28310 bp, 23 predicted proteins | sample TARA_B110000495 | Tara Oceans TARA_B110000495 (sample SAMEA4398219) | marine metagenome | biome: Polar Biome; feature: [MES] marine water layer (ENVO:01000295) within the mesopelagic zone...; material: water (ENVO:00002006), including particulate matter (ENVO:01000060) such as...... | reverse complement strand
ACGACTCGGTCGCAGCCGAAGCGGCAGATGCTCCTGTCGCCGAACTCGCAGATTCGAGCACGGGTTCGGAAGAACCAGAGCCGCCCAGCATCATGTTAGAAGCGCCCACTAATGCCATGAGCCCGGACACCGATGATTCAGATTCGACAGTCTTCAGGTCATACGACGAAGATTCGTCAATTACACAGACACAACTTGAATCGAGAGAATTCGACACCGATGTGGATGTTTTGGCTGGAGATGGTTCGAGTTCGATTGAAGCTGAAGCCGAGTTAGCTCACGCACAAGACACTACGTTCGAACTGGTTCCTTCGAACAACGGAATTTCACTTCCGCTGTGGCAGCTGCAAGCCTCGCTCGTCGTATTAGCAATCTCCGCTATCGGCGCATGGGCAGGCCTTCGCCGAATACGCGGCGAGTGACTTCGGGTCGGGGTACCAGACGTTGCCTCGAACTGACGCGAGCCAACGATCGACATTCCGAGTGCAGCCAAGGGATCTGGGCTGAGTCTGGCTTCCGGAGTCGTTGGTTATGCTCCATCGCCAAGCATACTGCCTCACCGAAGATCCCTCCACTTCGCCCGACATCTATGACACTTGTTTAACACTCACCAATACGAGATCATCGCGTATTCGGCAGAACTCAATGGAACAAATCTCGGCTATTCATCGTCTCTACTTATAACAACGACAATTCAACAATGGATTGGTCAACAAATAGTTCAAAGGGTTCAGGACACACAAACGTGCAGTTGAACCACATATAAATAACTCGAAGGATTTTGTTATGAGTAATGTAAAGATCAGAAAGCCCGCAACATGGTTGCTCGTGGCTGCTCTCGCAGTGTTCTCACTCGCATCAGTCGCATGCGCCGATACATCTGTCGACGAAAAGACCGCAAGCAACGATGACACGCTAGCAATCGGCGCTCCCTCCAGTGTTGTTGGCAACATTAGCTCAGGCGGTTTCCAAGGCTCATCGACTGGCAGCAGTCAGGTAATCGCCCCTGACTACGATTCAGCTTTGATCGAGCCATACGCAATCGGTGTACCAGCCGGATACGGCCAATCTTCGGTATTCAATTCGTCAGTCGGTACGACTAACTCAGGTATCTGGGTGACCGGGCAGGGAATAATCGAGATTCCAGCCGACGTCGCACAGGTTTCGATCGGTGTTGAGTCTCGTGAGACCACCGTTTCCGCAGCACGCCAGAAAGCTGCCGATGCTATGGAAAGTGTGCTGGACGCCATCAAAGACAACGGCGTGTCCGAAGACGATATTGTGACTACGAACTTCAACATCTACCCACAAACAATCTGGGTTGAGGTATCTGACTCTCTAGGTCGACACAGCGAGCCACGTATCACGGGTTACACCGTTAGTAATACCGTTCAGGTGACGGTTCGTGACATCGACAACCTGAGCCCAGTGGTCGATACCGCAGCTTCAGCTGGCGGCGATCTGATCCGAATCAACTCGATTCAGTTCACGGTCGACGACTCTTCGGCATACGGCGAAGTAATTCGCCAGCACGCAGCTGCCGACGCTCTTGCGAAAGCTGACGTCTACGCTCGGGCAATGGGTGTTACGCTCGGGCCTTTGGTTTACCTGACAGAAATTAGCAGCTCAGTGCCAATGGCATACGGCGCACCCAGGGCCGAAATGGCAGCGATGGACGGTGCATTCAAGTCGACTCCGATTTCTTCGGGTGACGTGAACCTTTCAGTAACTATTCAAGCAGTATTTGCAATCGGCGGATAAGCGCTCGACTAAACCAATAAAGTGCGGATTCCTCATTGAAGGGATCTGCCCTTTATTATTTAACTTGTGTTGAGTGGTGTCCGCAGAGTTCCGCCAGCGCATACAATCTCGTTGTCGTCAGTGTTTATTGGTTACTGGCGAATCGCAGTGGGTAAGTTTTATCGCAGCATTTACGAAGGAAATTCGCATGGTCCTGAGCGACCGATCGATAAGGGAAGCAGTCGAAGCTGGGCATATTGGCATAGAGCCATATTCCGACCGTGACGTCCAGCCCGCTAGTGTCGATTTTCATCTTGCGAACACGATATTAGTATTCCGAAATTCGACCCTCCCTTACATCGATCTGCGTAAGGACGTTCCGAATCTGACCGATGAAGTAATCATCAAAGACGACGAGCCGTTCATGCTGCACCCGGGCGAATTCGTGCTGGGCAGTACACTTGAAAAATTGACCCTGCCAAATAACTTAGTTGCTCGGATCGAAGGTAAAAGCTCACTGGGTCGACTCGGCCTAATGATTCACTCGACCGCTGGTTTTATCGATCCGGGGTGGTCTGGCAATCTCACACTCGAACTTGCGAACGTCTCGCGACTTCCAATCACTCTGTACTTTGGAATGCGCATTGGACAGATTTCGTTCCAGCAGATGACTACCGAAGTAGATCGTCCATACGGATCAAAGGAACTCAGTAGTCGTTACCAAGGCCAAGAATCACCGACTGCCAGCCGAGCGCATCTCGATTTCGATAGCCACATCAAGCGTTCTTAGATACCACTGAGGCTTAGTCATCGGTACTCCACTCGATAGAGCGCTAAATCTCGCCGAACAGGCTATGGGAGGCGTTGCGCCCCGCCCCGCGGTCGGCGCCGTTGTCGTTCAAAACGGCCGAATCATTGGCGAAGGTACAACCGAACTACGACCAGGTCGGCACGCCGAGCCGATCGCACTTGCAGAAGCCGGCAAACACGCGAAAGGCGCAACTCTCTACTGCTCGTTAGAGCCGCATGCGTTTCAAGGCGTGGCTCCGCCCTGCACCGAAGCGATAATTGCAGCCGGCATTGCCAAGGTTGTTTCGCCGCTGGAAGATCCTAATCCAAGTGTTTCTGGAAACGGCTTCCGACAGCTAAAGGCTGCCGGAATCGAGCTCGTAAGAGAAGCCACCGACGAACAGATTAAGCGAGCCGAATTGCTAATAGAGGGCTTTCGTCACCATCTTAAAACACAACGTCCGCTTGTCACTCTAAAACTCGCAATGAGTCTCGATGGCAAGATCGCGACTCGCACCGGCGAATCGCAGTGGATAACGAGCGACGCTTCACGCGCCCGAGTTCACGAAATGCGACGACAAACCGATGCGCTGGTGACAGGTATTGGCACGGTACTGGCTGATAAGCCAAGACTGACCGCACGAGATTCCTATGGCAATCCAACCGGTCGACCTTTGCTGCGGGTAGTTGTCGATTCACATGGCAGGATGCCTTCGGATGTACCACTAATCAACGAACCGGGCGAAATCCTTTGGATCGTTGGTGAGGGTGTCGATGCGACACAGCCAGCTCCGAATGTATTGATCTTTAAATCTGCTCAGATCAAATCGAAAATTGATCTGACTGCTATCGTGGACGAGCTCGGATCTAGAGGACTCCACAACGTGATGATCGAAGCTGGGGCTGAACTCGCCGGAGCGTTCGTCGAGAATGGCCTAGTCGATAAGGTCGCTATGTTCATCGCACCGAAGATCATCGGTGGAACCGAAGCACCCGGACCGCTCGCCGGACTCGGAATATCAGCAATCAGCGATGCTCTTGTACTAGAAAACATCACCCATACGGTCATCGACGGCGATATTCTTATCGAAGGCTTCGTTTCAAAGTCGAATTAACGCACTCGTCGTGTTCGATTCATAAAAAACCGCTGACAGGCGAAATCTATCAATGTTTTCAGGAATTATCGAAGAAGTAGGAACCGTCGAATCTTTTGACGGTGAAACCCTAGTTGTTCGAGCCAATCAAGTGCTCGACGATCTAAAAATTTCCGAGTCGATCATGGTCGCTGGTGCCTGTCTTACCGTCACGGCGCTTTCAGAATCGAACTCCACGTTCACAGTCGAGACCGTCCCTGAAACGCTAGTCCGTACCAACTTTGACGATCTCAAAACAAACAGCAAGCTTAACCTCGAACGATCGCTCCGATACGGCGACCGGGTCGGCGGACACATGGTGCAGGGTCACGTCGACGGTGTTGGTAGGATTCGTTCTGTTCTCGAAGACGGCAATTCGAGAATTTTCATCATCGAGGCTGCAGAGAATATAATTGAAAATGTCGTTGAGAAAGGCTTCATCACCGTTGATGGAACCAGCCTCACGGTGGTCGATCGCAACGTCGATTGCTTTAGCATTGCAATTATCCCGTTCACGTTCGATCACACGACTTGGAACGAACGCCCAGAGGGATCGAAAGTGAACCTCGAAGCGGATGTCACCGCTAAGTACGTGGCGAATCTAGTAGAGCCGTACCTGAATAAGCTTCCCAAGTAGTAATAATCATTGAATAAGCTTCCACAAAATATGACGATAAATCCGCACATTCCCGATTCAGTCGACGCTCGTGCCATCGAGTCGGTTGAACGGGCGCTCGAACAGATCAAAAAGGGTGGGATCGTGATCCTCGTCGATGACGAAGACCGCGAGAACGAAGGCGACATGGTGATGGCGGCTCAGGACGCCACACCGCAGAACATCACTCTGATGGCGAACGAAGCGCGAGGGCTCATTTGCACTCCGATGACCGGAGAGGATCTTGATCGTCTCGGACTTCCAATGCAAGTGCAGAAAAACACAGCGGAACACGGTACTGCATTCACGGTAACCGTCGATTCGAAATTCGGGATTTCGACCGGTATTTCATCTGCCGATAGGGCGCATACGATTCAGTTGCTTTCCGATGAAGAATCGACAGCGGCGAACTTTGTGCGACCGGGTCACGTGTTCCCGCTTCGTTATGAAGACGGTGGGGTGCTGGTGCGAGCTGGTCACACTGAAGGATCAGTTGATCTTGTTCGATTGGCAGGCAAGCACCCTGCGGCCGTTATCTGCGAAATTTTGAATGACGACGGCACTATGGCGCGCCGACCTCAGCTGGAAGAAACAGCTGAGAAGCACGACTTCCCTATCGTGACTATTGCTGACGTTATCGCATATCGCATGAGCCATGAGAAGCTCGTTGAGCGTGCAGCGGAAGCCCGTCTACCAACTGCGCATGGCGTGTTCAAGGCGATTGCTTACAAGAGCTTCGTCGACCCTTCGGAACACATCGCTGTTTACATGGGTGAGATCGACGATTCCAAGCCGGTTTTGGTTCGGGTCGAGTCGGAATGCCTCACCGGACACGTTTTTGGCAGCACCCGTTGCGACTGCGGCGATCAGGTGAACATGGCACTGAAACTGATTGCGGCTGAGGGTCGTGGTGTTTTGGTTTATATGCGGCAAGAAGGTCGAGGAATTGGGCTCTTGAACAAGCTCAAGGCTTACGAGCTTCAAGACCAAGGGCTAGACACAGTCGAAGCGAACTTGCGACTCGGCTTTCCGATGGATCTGCGTCGCTACGGCGTCGGTGCTCAAATATTGAACGATCTAGGAGTTCGACGCTTCAAGCTGCTTACGAACAATCCAAAAAAGGTCATCGGACTCGAAGGGTTCGGACTTGAGATGGTAGAGCAGCTTCCATTGGAAGCACCGATCAACGACGAGAATCGGTTCTACATGCAGACAAAGGTCGACAAGATGGGACATGATCTCGAAGTAAATCCGTCTGAGTCAATTGCCAACAAATCGAACGAAGAGCCCAACGATTAATGTCACCTCGTAAAATCGAAAAATCTCTGGATGGAAAAGGGCTCGGAATCGCAGTCGTTTCGGCGCGTTTCAACGATTACATCACTGACCAAATGACAGCTTTAGTTTTGACCCGCCTTGCCGAGCTAGGTGTCGCATCAGACGAGACTGTAGTTGCACGAGCACCGGGAGCATTTGAAATACCGCTGATCGCTCGAAGACTCGCGGAGCGCGGCGATATCGACGCAGTGATCTGCCTAGGAGCGGTGATCCGTGGTGATACCGATCACTACGAGTTCGTTGCACGTGCAGTGACCGAGGGCATCGCCCGAGCAGGTGATGATTCAGGCAAGCCAGTAATTTTCGGTGTGCTAACAACTGACAACACTGAAGATGCCGTCGTTCGGATCGGTCACGCTAGCGGCTATGCTGACGCTGCGGTCGAAATGGCAAACACGATGCGTCAGATTCACGAGCTGGGATAACGCCACCTATCGCTTCGTGATTTCTCGGCTCATATGCTAATCTTCAGCCATGTCTGCCGAGCCAATTACTTCCGATAAAGAGCGAGTAATCTTTCATGTCGATCTCGACGCGTTCTACGTTGAGGCAGAGTGTCAAAACGACCCCTCACTAGTTGGCAAACCTGTCGTAATTGGTGGGATTGGTCCGCGCGGAGTTGTAGCCACAGCATCGTACGAGGCCCGCAAATTTGGAGTTCATTCTGCGATGGCGACCGCAGTGGCGCGTCGGCTCTGCCCACAAGCCATATACATGCGTGGCAATTACGATTTGTACAGCATTGTTTCCAAAAAGTTCATGAATATCCTTCGGGAATTTTCACCTAACGTTGTCCCAGTAAGCGTCGACGAAGCTTACCTCGACATGACCGGAACAGAACGGCTTTATGGCGAATCGCTAGACGCTGCTGATCAGATTCGGAAAGCTGTACGAGATCAACTTGGACTTCCAGCTTCGATTGGTATCGGTCCCAGCAAACTTGTGGCGAAAGTTTCGACCGAGCACGCCAAGCCAGACGGCATATTTAAAGTTCACCAGAAAGAAGCCGAATCGTTCTTCGCTCCCCAACCAGTTCGGAATCTCCCCGGTATCGGTCCCAAAGCCGGCGAAGCGTTGGCGAAGCTCAATATTTCTACCCTTGGACAACTCGCCGTCGCACCGGTGGGGCCGTTACGGCGTGCGTTGGGTACGAACCACGCTGACTTCGTTCAACGACGGGCTAAAGCGATCGATAACGACCCGCTGAAAAAACGAGTGAAGGCGAAGTCTATTAGTGCAGAAACTACGTTCGAGACTGATGTTTCACGTCGCTCTGAACTTGAAAAGGTTTTGAAACAACTGAGTGAACGAGTTGGTACAAGGCTACGTAAATCGGGTCTGCGAGCGAGGGGTGCAAGCATCAAGTTACGGTACGGCGATTTTTCTACGATCACCCGGCAACGGACTTTCGCTGCACCCGGCGATGGCGATCAACTGATCTATGACACGGCTCATGCACTATTGGTAACTGCTATGCGAGCTAGAGGTGACGCCATTCGCCTGCTCGGAGTATCGGTCACTGGTCTCGGCGAGCAGGCGGCACAACTTTCGCTCCTAGATCAGAATCCAATGGCCGATTCAGACACCAGTGAAGCTCTCGACACGATTCGTGAACGCTTCGGCAGCGAGGCAATATCGCGAGGCTTGGTATAGATCGAAGTTCATACGAATCCGAAATAATCGACTTCCCGAGTGCGGCCGATGAATCTGGGGTCGGGTCGCGTAGGTAGTACTTTAGAAAGCAATCACCGAGCACGCCCCCCTACCGAGGATCCCTCCACTCCGCTGCCGCTACGGTCGAGATGTCGAGAATCGCAATCTTGCAGCAGGTAGGGATAAAACAAAACGGCTCCAAGAAAGATTCTTGGAGCCGTTGTTCAAATTCGAAAAGCCACGATTTCTTACGGATTCGAAAGTAAGCCTGCTTCTTTCGCTGCTGCCATGACGATCGGTCGCTGTTCGTCAGTTAGATCCATCACTGGCGGAATCGGTCGACCGCAGTCGATTCCGAGTCGCTCCGAGAGAATCATCTTGGTCACACCGGCGGGAGCGCCAAACATTCGCACTACGTCAACTATCTTCTTTGCGCCGTCTTGCAATCTCTGAGCGGTCGGTAGATCGCCACGTTCCCATGCGTCGTGTAAATCGGTGTAGTGCCAAGGTGCAACCGACAATGGAGCATCGACAGTTCCCACCGCTCCCATAGTCAGCGCCGGCAGCGGAATCGCTCCGTTGCCAGAGAAACATTTGAGTCCCATATCGGCGAAAGCTCGGATGTTGCCGAACGTTAAAGCTGAATGTTTCAGACCGATTACTGAAGGGACCTGCTCGACTACCTTTTCCATGAGTTCTGGAGTGAACTCAACTTGAGTCAGTTGCGGGAGGTTGTAGACGAAAAACGGCAATCCGTCTGCTGCATCTGCGACCCGTTTGTAGTGGTCGATCGTCATCTGGTCGTTGCCCCTGAAAAAGAACGGTGGCACGCAGCAAATAGCGTCGTTTCCAGAATCTTTGGCGGCCTTTGCGCCCTTGGCAGCACTTTCGGTGCTCACTGCACCCACATGCATGATCGAAAGACCTCTGCCAGAAATCGTTTCACCAGCAATGCGTGCGGTCGTCGCTCGTTGCTGCTCGCTCATCACCGGACCTTCGCCCGTTGAACCAGCAACCCAGAATCCACCCACTCCGTGAGCCAGATTGTCTTCGAAAATTGCTCGAAGTGCCTCTTCGTTAATTCGTCCATCGGCATGAACTGGCGTCGGGTTCGCAGGGAACACGCCCTTCCATTCGAGACCTTTGCCAGATGCTTTCGCTCGTTCAGCAGCAGTTGCGATCGTCGCCATTCAGAAACCTCCAGAGGATATACCTCTATTACGTGAAGTCGTCAGTCTAGCGTTTAATACTACGAAGATGTTGGCTTGTTGCTGGTTGAGATGCTGATCGAACGAGCTTGGCTTTATTCGAATTTGTAAGAAGTTCACGAAAGATAAAGAGATTCGCAGAATTTTGGCTTGCTTTTATTACGCACAACAGAATCACCTTGCTACTATTAAATACTGTTCGCAGATGCCGATTCGTCTAGCGGTAAGACACCAGACTCTGAATCTGGTAACCCAGGTTCGATCCCTGGATCGGCAGCCAAACGGGGCCCCATCGTCTAGTGGCCCAGGACACGGCCCTCTCAAGGCTGAAACAGGGGTTCAAATCCCCTTGGGGCTACCATCAAGTAGCAATATGAAGCGGCTAGTACATGTGCTAGCCGCTTTTTGTTATCTGAGAACTTAACAATCGGCGCACAATTGCATTCAGATGCCAGAGGTCAGAGGATTGAAGAGTTGACTACAAAGATTCACCTCTCCATCTAAGGAGTGAGATTTGGTTCGTGGACATGGCGGGCGAATGGGTGGCGCATTCGATGATGCTCCTAAACGCCCAATCGCACGAAAAACGCTGATTCGAGTGGCGAAGCTTTACCGTCCTTATCGCTCTGCGCTCATAACCGTTGCGATCCTGATCTTTATATCGGCGACGTTGATGATCGCAACACCTCTACTCATCCGTCAGATCATCGACGTGACGATACCCAACTCCGATCGCACTAGCCTGTACAGGCTCACGGGTTGGATGATCGGGGTAGCGGCTGCAACTGGTGCGATTTCGTATGGCACCAGTTATCTCAATATGCGAACGGGTCTTACAGTGATGGAGGACCTGCGACTCACCGTTTACGGCCACCTCCAGAAGTTGCCTCTTTCGTTCTTCACTTCGACTCGTACAGGTGATCTGCAGACCCGCATTTCCAGTGACGTATCCAGCACACAGATGCTGCTCACAGATACTCTCGGCGTGCTGTTATCGAACTCGGTTGTTGTAATTTCTGCTGTAATTGCAATGCTCGTGATCTCGTGGCAACTGTCGATAGTTGCCTTGGTCACTCTTCCGATATTTACGTTCGCTATGTTCAAGGTTGGGAAACGACGTCGCGAGCTCACACGTCGCACGCAAAAATCGCTATCAGATCTGACATCTCGAACGGGCGAGACGCTTTCTGTTTCTGGTGTAATGCTTTCGAAGACGTTCGGACGCGAAGCCGATCAGTTCGAATCGTTCAAACAGAACAACACTGAACTGACCATGCTGAGCCTGCGACAAGCAATGGCAGGTCAGCGTTTTTCGGTGGTGATACAGACGTTCTTCACGATGACTCCCGCAATAATCTGGCTCATTGGTGGACACTTAATCATCAAAGCCGAGAGTTCCATTTCAATGGGTGACATCGTTGCGTTCACCGCTATTCAAGCGCGCTTATTGTTCCCGATGGCGGGTCTGTTTATGCGAGGGATTCAGATATCTAGCTCGATCGCATTGTTCGATCGAATTTTCGAGTATCTCGATATCGATCCGAAGATCAAAGATCCTGCCAAGCCAGTGCCTGTCGACCCTGCGAATTTCAAGGGCGAGATCGTATACAGCAGTGTTGGGTTCAGGTACTCCGAGATTGCCATTGGCGACAAGAAAAGGTCACCCAAGGGCGAAGCAGCGCCGTTCACGCTCAACGACATTAGTTTCTCCGTGCCTAGTGGCGGACTTACCGCTTTAGTCGGACCCAGCGGCGCCGGTAAAACATCGGTCGGTTATCTGCTAGCGCGGCTATACGACGCCGATAGCGGCTCGGTGTCTATCGATGGGATCAACGTGAAGGACATGGCGCAGGCCGATCTCTCGAAGCTGATCGGCGTTGTGTCGCAAGATTCGTTTATGTTCCATGCTACGATTCGAGAGAATCTAGTGTTCGGCAAGTCGAAAGCCACCGAAGCAGATATGATCGACGCGACGAAGGCTGCTCAGATTTACGAACTAATCGATGGTCTGCCTGAAAGCTTCGAGACTGTGGTTGGAGAACGCGGTTATCGGTTGTCGGGCGGCGAACGTCAGCGTTTGGCAATTGCTCGTGTGATTCTGGCCAACCCCCGTATCCTTCTGCTTGATGAAGCCACCAGTTCGCTGGATACGCTTTCTGAGCGAATGATTCAACAGGCGCTAACCCGGCTCCGGCAGGGTCGCACGACCGTGGCAATCGCTCACCGTTTATCTACAGTCATCGCTGCTGACCAAATCTTGGTGATGGAGCAAGGCAAAATCTCTGACAGAGGCACGAACGAAGAACTTCTGGAACGATCGTCGCTTTACCGTCAGCTCTACGAAGAGCAGTTCACAGCAATTCCCTCGCTTTCGTAATACGGTACACATATGCTCGGTTAATTACCCGAGTGCAGCCGAGGGATCAGGTGGGGTCGCATTGACCATCGGGGATTCATCACCGCAATAACCGAAGACCCCTCCACTTCGCTGTGCTACGGTCGGGATGTTGATAGTTTCTTTTCCGCTCAGCAGCTGTACATTCTCGGCGTAAGACAACCAACAAGTGGAGAATGATTCGATGGCACCCGGCAACGCACAAAAACAGCCCCTCCGTCCCGTCATGGCGTTGAGGCCGCCCAACGACATCATGTTCGAGGAATCGTTCTGGGACGAACTAGCTGACGCCGGCGTAAAAGAGATTGCCCTTCAGTGGCCGTGCCTACTCGACGATCAGACACCCGAAGACGAAGGCAACGTCTATCCCCAGCCCGAAGACGGTCACCCCCGTGGCTTGGCGGCGATGGGTGGCGAACGGGTAAATCGAGTACCGACAGCAGCGTTCAACCCAACGCCTGAATACTACGAAGAACTTTCTTGGCAACCGCCCACAATGCCAGATCATCTCGCAGGGCAATCTGAAAAATTGTCGGCAGCTCTAGATATGGGGCGTGCGAAAGGCTTCACCATCTACACCGTGGACGACAAGGGGTATTTTCTCCACGGTGGATTCGGATCTGGAAAGCTCGATCTAACCAAGCGCACGCCCAGCTTCACCGATCCGAGCATGCCCGCGATGACCGTTGCACGTGCACGAGATACGGCGAAGCACTTTCCGCAGGTCACCGGCCTGCTTTTGGATGGTCCTGACTTTAAATGGGAGATTCAACCGGGTCACCGCGACGATCTGTGGGTGGAGCCGATCGACACGCCGGAAAATCGAGTATTCGCGACAAATAACGGAATGGAATTTCAAAAAGTCCTCGACGGTCGCGAACACTTCAAAGAATTCCTGCACGGGTTCAATCAGGAATACGCTAGCAAGTTCATATTAATGGCACCAGGTGCGCTGGCGAGTCACGATTGGTGGCGAGACCACCCCAAGTTCAACGACTGGTATTCGTTCAAGCAGGCTGCGATCGAATGGAGCGTGAGCAGCTCGTATCGTGGAGTGAAAGAGTACCTTCCTGACTTACAGGTAGGCAACTCTTCTCGCTTACCATTTGCCGAACCGCTGACGGGTCACAACACGGTCAGGAAGCAGAAATATATCGATTTCCAGCAGCCCAAGCAGTATTGGTGGTCAGGAGGCGTTGCCGGTTTCCGAGGAACCATCGTGAACTGGGTCGATACGCTCGTGGATTGGAATGACGGTCTCGATCACGAATTGGCTTCTGAGTTATTCGGTGCCATGTTCGACTATCCTCTGGCCGCTTCGTATCCAATCAGCGATTACAACTCGGAAGCTACCGACGAGTGGTTCACGACAGCGGTTCGTGATCAAACGGCGAAAATGATCGCCAATAGCGGTGGACAAGAGCAATATATGCCGTGGGTTGGACTCGAACATTTTGGATCGAATTGGTTGACGGCAAGTGAGCTAGATAGAATGCTAGCGGAGATGCAATCTCAGGGTGCGACTAGATACTGCTACTTCATCTACAACTCGATGAAGCCCGAAATTTGGGATGTCATTCGCAAGTACAGTCGCTCGCAAATAGACTGAACCGAGGGAAAACATCCAATGCCTAAATTTACACGCACTACTCCACTTTCGATCAAAATTTCCCTACCGAGCGGATCGATCAGTGTGATCGCTGAAAAACGGGACACCGTCAACGTTTCTGTCACCCCACTCGGTAGCAGTCGGCAAGATCGTGAAGCCGCGGAAGCGACTGCAGTGACTCTCAATGGAGGCGAACTGAAGATCGAGCCACCAAAGGGCAACAGCTACCTGAGAAGTAGCGTTCAACTCAAGATTGAAGTGCACACGCCGATCGATAGTGACATTCGTATTAGCGTTGCCTCAGCGACGGTCAAATGCACCGGACGATATGGCTCAGCCGTTGTTTACTCTGCTTCAGGCGACATGGAAATCGAGGATGCGACTGGCGATGTGAGAATCCAGACAGCCAGCGGATATGCCCGGGTCGCTGATGTTGGTGGAGAACTTCGCTTAAAAACTGCTTCTGGTGACTTTTCAGCGGGTGTTATAAAAGGGTCGGCGAGACTCAGAACTACTAGCGGTGACATAGATATCGCAGATACGTACGGAGACGTTCAGTCGAAGTCCGCATCTGGTGATCTAAAGATAGGTAGCGCTCACCGCGGGGTTATATCGGCCAAGAGTGATTCCGGAGAGGTCAGCGTTGGAGTCGTTCCGACTACCGGAGTTTGGCTCGACTTAGACTCGAAATCCGGAACTGTCTCAATTGATCTCGATTCTTCGGGAGACCAATCGGAATCAGCGGATTTAACGATTCAGGTTCGCACTATGAGGGGCGACATCGATATTGTTCGTACTCGGGAAAATCCAGCAGCCTAGACCTAACTAACCGGTGGTCGCTTGTCGGCCCACGGTCGAGCTTCCTCTAAGGCGGCTGAAGCGGCCAAAACACTCACTTCATCCTTCATGTCGCCGACGATTTGAAGTCCGATTGGCAGGCCTTCTGACGAGAAGCCAGCGGGAGCCGAAGCGCCAGGATTTCCAGTCAGGTTGAAAAGATAGGTAAACGGCGTGAAACCCCACAGCCGGTGCGGAACTTGCTTGCCGCCAATAACGTCGGGCTCGTTGCCAATGTCAAAGGCAGGGACTGCCAACGACGGAGAAAGCAGTAGATCGTACTTACCGAAGTAGTCGTTGACGTATTTTCGGTACGCGCCGATGTTGCTGAAAATGTTCCACATGCGTTCGGCCGAAAGCGTGTCGGCACGATCCATGTACTCACCGAAGTAGTCGGTCATGTCTTCACGGTGATTGTCGAAATCTTCCCGCGCTGCGTCGAGACCCTTGATCGTGAAGTAGTCGAAGAATGTCCAAAACACGTCTTCATAATCAGCTGGATTGAAGTCGACGGTTTCGACGATAGCGCCCGCTTCTTCAAACATCTTCGACGCGCTTTCAGCAACCTTCACTACTTCAGGGTCGACCGGATTACCGCCCATGTCGGGTGTCCAGCCGATCTTCATTCCTTTTACACCTTTGGTTAGGGCACCAACATAGTCGGGAACGTCGTCAGTAATCATGTCGTACTCGCCGCGAGGATCGTAGCCTGAGAAGATCACCAGCGTTTCAGCGGCGTCTCGCACTGTGCGAGTGAGCGGCCCCGAGGTGGCGTTGTTCATTATGTTGTGACCAGCGTTGCGGGTCGAACTCGCCGCGCGTGCCACCCTGCCCTGTGTCGCTTTAATTCCGTAAACACCCGCAAAGGCAGCTGGAATTCGTACCGACCCTCCGCCATCGCCGCCGGGCGCAAAGCTCGTGAGACCGGAAGCCACGGCCGCTGATGCTCCCCCCGAAGACCCACCGGGAGTCTTGTCGGGGTTCCACGGATTTCTAGCCGGAGGGCCTAATCGATTTTCTGTTGTCCCTGCGAAACCGTTTTCGGGAGTATTCGTCTTGCCTGTAATGATTCCGCCTGCCGCTTTAACTCGAGACAGCGGAATCGAATCGAACTCGGCGATATTGTCTTTATAAGTGAGCGAACCGTGGGTCCATATGACGCCCTTCATCGGCTCGGTGTCCTTGTAAGGAACTGGAATTCCGTGAAGTGGACCAAGCTCGTCGCCACGCATTACAGCGGCCTCAGCTTCCCGAGCGGCGTTCATTGCCATGTCGGAAATCCGAGTGATGAAAATTCCGAGTTTCGGATCGAGTTCATCGGCTCGCCTCAAATGAGATTCAGTGAGTTCTACCGGCGAAATCTCTTTCGATCCGATCATCTCTCGCAGCTTGTAAGTAGGTGTGAATCCGAGTTCTCGATCTGAGGTCATGACGTTCTATTGGCCCTTCATTGCTTCGATAAACAGCTCGGTTGGCTCGGCAGACAGCGTTTCGGTTTCGATGGTTCCTCGTGCGCCTAGGTCGACTGCGAGTCGGCTCATGTGGGCATTGTCGGGAGCTTCGATTGTTGCGAAGTCGTATCGACCTAACAGGGCGTATTGCGACAAAACGCTGCAGCCTTGCCCTTCAATTTTCAGATTTACCTGAGTGATTCGGTCGGGATCATGCTTGATCCGATCACGTCCACGGTTGGGCAGTTTTGAAAGCATTAGGTAGTACGGCAAATTTGGCTCCCCGTTAGTTGCTGGTTCTAAATCACGAATCTGGTCGCTGCGATTACGCTTTTCACAGCGGCTGGAACACGATGATCTACTCCATTTTCGATCCGACGAATCGCGAAAGAGCTCTAGCTGTAGGGTCGGTTCTTACATTTACGATAGCCGGAACACCCGAAGCGAAAGCACGTTCGAACGCTGGTTTGAGATCTTTAGGATTCTCAACTAGCTCGCCATGGCCACCAAGTGCCTCGGCGACTTTATCGAATCGAGTGAATCCAAGCTCACGACCAGGCTTGCGAATACCTTCGACTCGAGCTGTCCAACCTTCGTTGTTCGAAACAACGATGACGATCGGCAGGTTGTGTCGAACGGCGGTATCGAAATCTTGAATATTCATTCCAAGCGATCCGTCTCCGTGAAGGGCAACAACCTGCTTGTCTGGCTTAGCGATCTTGGCACCGAGTGCGTAAGGAAGGCCAACACCCATGCAGCCTGAAGGCCCCGAATTTAGACGGTGACCAGGAACATAAGTCGGCATCGACTGGCGACCGAAGTGAAGAATTTCGTTGCCATCGACTGCCAGAATGGAGTCTCGATCCATCACTTCACGAAGCTCTTTGCAGAGTCGTAATGGGTGAATCGGCTGTTGATCGGAGTTTTCGAGAGGCGCAACACGCTCTCTGCGAGATAGATCAGCTTCACGAAGTTTATCGATCCACTTGGATTTTGCCTTCGATTCAAATCCGATACGGTCGGCTTCGTCGACGAGTTGCTGAAGAACAGCCTTTGCGTCGCCTTCGATTCCAACATCAACCGAGCGGTTGTGTCCAAGTTCAGCACCGTGAATATCGATTTGGATGATCTTAGACTCGGACGCAATGCGCTGCCCAAAAGTCATCATCCAGTTCATTCGGGTTCCAACAACAAGAACTACATCTGCCCCTCTGAACGCACCTGAACGCGCCGCCGGGAACGACATTTCATGGTCGTCGGGGAGTAAGCCTCGTGACATAGGTGATGTGTAGAACGGAATACCCATTCGTTCGACAAGTAGTCGAAGTTCGTCGTACGCCTGAGACCACCAGACTCCTCCACCAGCGAACACCATCGGGCTGCTTGCTTCGGAAAGCATTTTCACGGCTTGCTTGATCAGTTCGGGATCACCTGTGGGTCGAGCTCGTCCCGATGCGCGGGATGGCACAACAGCGTCCGATTCTGCGACCTTGCCGTAGAGAACATCTTCGTTGCAGTCGATGTAAACAGGGCCCGGTCGGCCGGTGGTAGCGATACGGAAAGCGGTCGATATGTGCTCGGGGTAGCGTGCGGGATCGGTTGGTCGCATCACAGCTTTTGATATCGGCTCGAAGATGCCAACCTGGTCGACTTCTTGAAAGCCACCACGACCAAAATCTTCGATAGGTCCAGCCCCGCCGAGAGTAATCATCGGTGCACCATCTACCCATGCCGTGTACTGACCCGTCAGTAGGTTCAACGTGCCGGGTCCGGATGCAGCAGTAGTGACGCCTGGCTTGCCGGTGACACGGGCGTATGCGTGGGCGGCCATCGAAGCGGCTTGCTCGTGACGGAAGTCGATCGCCTTAATTCCCATATCTTCGGAATTATTGATGATCTCGTAGTTCGGTCCACCCATCAGATAGAAGAGGTGTTCAACCCCTTCTTCCTTCAGCGTGCGGGCCAGTAGGTAGCTGCCATCTACTTCCATATTGTTCTCGATAACTCCGCTTGTACACATGATCCAACTAAGTTGGATTTAATTTTGGATTCAGAATACGCCCGTAGACGCACTTCGTTATGGGGTTCTAGCGATTGAGGCGAGTCGATTTTAGCCTATCGCTTTCTTCTGACGGTGAATCTACCAGCCTGGCCAGTACTCCCTTTGGCGAAGTCCCAGCCAGTTTTGCTGCTTCTGCGATTAGGATCGCACCACCAACAAAATCGTCCTTCGAAATGAATTCTGGCTCAACTCCGGTTTCGCCCCGGTTGTGCCATGCGCCAAGTGGGAACGCCGTGCCCGTGACCTTGTAGCCAAATGCTTTGAAAGCCGAAGCCTCGCAGCCGCCAGCGTTCATGAGTTGACGCTGAATCTTGAAATCGGGATTTGCAGATTTGATTTTGTGAACAGCCTGACCCAGATACGCCTCGGCTTCATAGTCGAACGTCGCTGCTCGATCGCCAGTGCGTATCACGACACCTTCGCCGATTTCTGCGCCGGGAAGCACTGAGCTTGTCTCGACAGAGACAATGATTGTGTTTTTGGGGAGTAGTTCGTTTTCAGCAGCTAGGCGTGCACCAACTAATCCGGTTTCTTCGGCACGAGTAAACAGGCCGTAAACGTTGCCATCGGTTGATGTGTTTACGATCGATTCTAGTGCGGCGAGGATTGCCGCGCAGCCAGCCAGATCGTCGGCAGCGCGCATTTTGATTAGGCCATCCTCTATCGAGAAATCAGGTAAATCAGGAACGACTGGCCGCGGGAGATCGCCGAGGTTGATTTCTGCATCCGACAGTTCCGCATATACGGTGTCGGTACCAAGCCAGCCGGCAACTTCTCGAGATTTAGAAAAATCACCTTCTGCCGGTTCAGCTCCGGTCACCCTGGCTTCGATTCGCTCGCCATTCTCCCCGATAACTAAAATCTTGGTTCCTTCACGACCAGCGGCGATGCCTACTCCACCAAGGGTTTTCAGCGTTAGCTTTGAGCCGTTTCGAACGACAACTTCGTAGCCGGGATGATCGGTGTGAGCGACAAACGCTATTCCGGGCGCTGCATGATCTTTGCCGTGTTTTGTAGCGAGAACATTGCCCCATTCATCGATCACTACCTCTAAACCGCCATTTCTGGCATGTTCTGCCAGGTAGTCGGCTGGCCCATCTTCCCAATAGGAAGTAGCAGCGAACTCGCCGAGTTCGGAGAGAATTTCGATTGCGGCAGATTTGATCTGCCCGGAGCCACCAGAAGAGGTGTTATTTCCAGAATCAGAACTGGTGGTCATGAAAGATAAACCAGAGAACGACGAAGTGTTGTTGAATCAGAGTTTTGTTCCGAGAAGCATACGCGTTGAAACGTTCCCAAGCGTCACACTAACCGTCTATCACGTTCTACAATGCCCGAGTTCGTAATGACCGACATTTTGAATATCCTGAATTGAGATCGAATCAATATGCCTGAAGTGCTCGTATTTTCTGGTCCCGCACTCCCCTTGTTAGACATGGCGAATGAAATGAAACCAGGTGACTGGAATCTACACGTTTGCACTACCGAATCGACCGATGAGGAGATTGCGAGAGCAGCTGAGATCGCAGATTTCATTCTGGTGTTCGGTCACGGAGTATCTGACGAAACCCTTCGACTCGCAAAGAAAACGAAGCTAGTACAACTTTGCTCTGCTGGTTTCGACGGGGTGAATCTTGGACTCGCCGGTGAGATGGGCATCCCAGTCGCCAATAACGGTGGTGCGAATGCTATTCCGGTTGCAGAGTTTGCGATCACACTCGCTCTATCGACGATTCGTCACCTTCCTGTGTCTAATGCAGATACGAAGGATGGCGACTGGATGCGACCAGAAGTGGATGGGCGTGACTCCCACGAGCTATTCGGCGCAACCGTCGGAATCGTCGGCGCCGGTCGTATCGGTAGCAACGTTGCTGGAATGCTTCGAGGATTCGAGACCACGACTCTCTATTCGGACAAAGTTCAAAGCGAAAAAGCAGAGGGCTACGGAGCAACGAGGGTCGAACTCGACGAGCTATTAGAACGATCGGATATCGTTACCCTTCACACCCCTCTCGACAGCAGCACCCAAGCGTTGATCGGTGAGCGTGAGCTTAGACTAATGAAGAAGACCGCAGTTCTAATCAACACGTGCCGAGGACCGGTTGTTGACGAAATAGCGTTACAACACGCGCTTGAGGACGGCGAAATATGGGGTGCAGGATTGGATGTATTCGAGCAAGAACCCGTCGATCCAGACAATCCGTTGCTCACGATGGATAAGGTTGTAGTCGCTCCGCATATTGCGGGTAAGAGTTACGAAAGTTATCCGCGTAGAGTACGATTTGCCTTCGACAATATGAAACAAGTTTGGGATGGCGGTACCGCGCAAAGCATCGTCAAGCCCGAATAAATCCAAACTAATTCAGCCAACCAGTAAAACGAGAACTTACACAGACCTATGAGCCCAGACGCTAAAGATATTCGAGTTCTATTTCTAGGCCCTAAAAACCTACGTAATGGCACCGCAGCCGACTTTCCACATCAGAGCGCAGCAGCCGCAGAGATGGGTGCGGAATTTGTGGTGTACGACGGTGACAGCGATGGCGAGTTGATTGAGGCTCTCAAAGACGCCGATGTAGCGATGGCCGCTGGTCACGGGGTATCACCCGATCTATTCGTGCACATGGGCAACAACGGTCGCTGCAAGGGACTCGTTTCCTTCGGGCATGGCTACGACGGAATGGATCTTGGTTCCGCAGTTGAAAACGGTGTAGTTCTCGCCAACACTGCTTCGTTCGGAACTGAAGAAGTCAGCAACCAGACGATGATGCACTTTCTCGTTTGCTCACGAAAATTTGTACTTCACGACAAGCTGGTCAAGAACGGCACGTGGACCCGAGAGCACCTAGCTCCAATGGGTCACATCGCTGGTCAAACATTCGGGATTATCGGACTTGGTGACATCGGTCGAACGGTAGCTCGAAAGGCTCAGGCTTTCGGCATGAAAGTAATTGGTTACGATCCTTTTGTTTCCTCGTGGGATGCCAAGGAATACGGCGTAGAGATGGTTGGCAGTCCTCAGGAAATTGCCAAGCGATCTGACTATGTTTCGCCGCACACCTACCTGACTCCAGCGACTCACCACATGGTTGGCGCTGAGTTCTTTGACCTTATGAAACCAACTGCTTACCTGATCAACTGCTCACGTGGACCTGTGGTCGATGAGAAAGCGCTGATCGAGGCACTCCAGCAGGGCAAGATCGCTGGCGCTGGACTCGACGTGTTCGAGAAGGAACCTGTAGATCCGAACAACGAATTGCTCAAGATGGACAACGTATCTGTCACGAACCACTACGCCTCCTACAGTGAAGTAGCGTGGGGTCGGGCGAACACACAGCTCGGCGAAGAGGCGATGCGAATCGCACTAGGCTACTGGCCAATGTCGCTAATCAACCCAGACGTCCGAAGCACTGTAGAGCCACGCAACTGGGCAGTTAGCTGGGAGGTCATGCTAGCCGAGCAAGGCAAGTAATGAGCGTTTTTCAAACGTTCTTCTTTTGGGGGGCTGGAACTCGAAGTTTTGGACCCACTGATTTAATATTTTTTGGAGTAATAAAAATGTCAAAGCATAGAGTTGTTGTGCTCGGGCCGGTTACTGACGACCCACTGCACCACGAGCGCGCCGAGATGGCCGATCTAGATGTGGAATTCGTTCAGGAAGCCCCGCAGTCTGAGGGCGAAGCGATCGAAGCAGTTCGAGGCGCAGACGCAATAATGATGCGAGGTGGCTGGGGTACTGAGCAAGTGATTCGAGCGGCAGACACGGCCAAGGTTTTGGCTGTCTACTCGCACGGTTTCAACCACATCGATGTGGACGCTGCGACCGACATGGGCATCATCGTTACAAACGGCGCAGGTATGTGTGCTGAAGAGGTTTCCAACCAGGCCGTAACGATGACGCTGGCCCTCAACCGTCACACGGTGCAATCGACTCTCCAATTGCGAGAAGGCCGATGGGACGCCGCAGAATTTTCACCTATTGAGCCAATCGATGAACAGACTCTTGGAATCGTCGGCTTCGGAAATATCGGACGACAGGTCGCACGGAAGCTTGGTCAGGGATGGCGCATGGAAACTGTCGTCTACGATCCATACGTACAGCCGTGGATCATCAACGAATATGGTGTGGAGCAGGTCTTCGAACTCAACGACCTATTCGAACGATCTGACTATGTCGTTGTAGTGGTTCCATTGAATGCAGAAACGTTCCACATGATCGGCAAAGAGCAGTTTGATGTGATGAAGGAATCTGCGTACTACATCAACGTTTGCCGTGGTTCGGTAAACGATGAGCCAGCATTGATCGAAGCCCTACAACAGGGCAAGATGCGTGGCGCCGGGCTAGATGTGTTCGAACAAGAGCCGGTAGATCCGAACAATCCTCTACTCCAAATGGAGAACGTAATCACCGCACCGCACTCAGCGGGCCAATCAACTCGTTCGGCATGGCTATCGCGACAGCGTGCCTCGCAGCAGGTCGCAGCGGTTCTTAGGGGCGAATGGCCGAGCGCTGGTCAGAACCCTGAAGTTACTTCGAAGCTAGATGAGCAGAAGCGAATGCCAGGAACGGCAGGACACATCAACGGTCACGGCGACTAGGCTTCAGGAACAAACGAAATTTTGAGCCGGCGGGGTTTTGGCTCCGCCGACTTTGTTTAAGAAGAAATATGAGCAACAAACTCCGTATCGCAACCCTCGGTATTCACCACGAGACAAACACGTTCGCCAGTAACCCCACGACCATGGACAGCTTCAAGGTTTCGGGGATGCAGACCTACGCAGTGCAGCGAGGTCAGCACTACTACGATATGCACGAGCTATCGCAGACATCTATGGCCGGGTTCATTCAGGCTTCGAAACGACTCGATTTCGAGCTTACCCCGCTGATATTTGCAGCCACTGACCCTGGTGGAACGATCAGTAAAGAGGTGTTCGACACGCTCGGCGGAGAAGCGTTGGACATGCTTCGTGAGCAGGGTCCATTCGATGGGGTTTTACTGAATCAGATGGGTGCGGCCGTCTCTGAGGAGTATCCCGACATGGACGGCGAACTGGCTCGACGCGTGCGCGAAATTATTGGGCCAGATGTGCCGGTCGCCATGACCCTAGATCTCCACGCCAACGTTTCGCAGCAGATGGCTGATGAGACCGATGCGTTAGTCATCTACAAGACGAACCCGCACACCGACGCCGTGCCACGAGCGCACGACGCTTGCGATCTTGTCGTGCGTATGGCTACTGAGAATTGGCGACCTGCAAAGTGGCTCGAAATGCCTCCCATGGTCGTTGGAATTTTCCAGCATGACACGCGCTACATGCCGATGAAGGCGGTTATTGACGATCTAGAAACTGTGCTTGCTCAGCCGGGAATCGTTGGCGGCTCCATTGGTGAAGGATACCCATGGTCGGACGTCTACGAGAACGGACTTGCCTGCTACGTGCTTCACGAAAGTTCGATTGACGAAGCGAAGAAGGCTGCACGTTGGATCACTGATCGCGCATGGGCAAATCGAAAAGAGCTATATGAACCGGTTGGACCTACAGCTTCAGAAGCAGTTGAATATGCGTTGCAACGGGCAGCGGCGAAATCTGAAGATTCAGGGCCCATCGTGTTACTTGACGTTGGAGACAACATCGGAGCGGGAAGTTCAGGGGATAGCACTTTTCTACTTGCTGAAGCGGTAAAGCAGGGGGCATCTTCTTGGCTTCAAACAGTGCGTGACACGGAAGCTATTACAGCCTGTTTAGTCGCTGGAATTGGCGAAAATGTGACGGTCGAAGTAGGCGCCAAAGCCGATTCACTACATGGAACGCCGGTTCGTCTTACTGGACGAGTTACCCGCATCTCAGATGGTCGATTTGAAGACAGCGGTACGGTTCACGCTGGTTGGAGATTTTTCGACGGTGGCACGACGGTGGTGATCGAAACGAAAGAAGGCCCGACTGTAGCACTCGTGACAACTCGAGTCGGCAATATGAGTCGAGAGCAATTTTACTCGCTCGGGTACCGACCCGAAGGCTTCGACATTGTGGTCGCCAAGGGAGTAGTTTCTCCTCGACCTGCGTATCAACCAATAGCGAGTGAAATGATCACTGTAAATACTCCCGGAGCTACTTCAGCCGATATGTTGACCTTCGACTACAAACGAGTTCGCAAATCGTTATATCCGCTAGATATGGAAGCTACGTACACACACAGCGATTAGCGAGTTGTAGGGATCGCAGATTCCATCTCCACCCATCCGCCGAAGTCGCTTCGCTTCGGTCGAGACGCCTGGCAGAATCGCTACCAAGAACTGAAACTACTTACCGTTTTCGACGATCGCAGCGACAGGTCCCCAGCCGTTCAGCCACGGCTCGTTACTGGCATATTCGAAGAGCGTTCGAACTTCGTCAGCCGACATGCTTATTCGCCAATCAACTCGGCGCATTTCTTTTTCCTCGATAGTCAACCGAATAGATTCATCAATCTCGATACGGTACTCAACACCTTTATACAGGTGCTCGGCTTTATCTCTATCGACACCGAGTTCGCGAACCGAAAACGTGTGTTTCGTTTCCTGATCCCATGCGAGTCGACATCGGTTAAGTCCCATCTGAAAATCGCTGGCTTTGTACCAGGTCTCCATATCGGCACGACCGAATATGTACGGCAAGCGATGATCGGGATCAGGAATTAGCCATTCATATCGGCTTAGGCTGACTTTCATACCGGTCACAGAGTCTCCGGTATGTCGAAGGCTGAGTTGCTTTACGATTCCATCTTCGAAATGGGTTACGTCGATTGAATTCTCACCGAGCCCCCACTCCTGCTCTCGCCAAACACTAGATGCAACACCGTCCTTGAGGATTATCTTGTGATGCAGGAATCGAAATTCGTCATCTTCGGTAACGTGACGAATATCGAGAGATCCTGTTATATCTCTTCCAAATTTCGTGTTCCGAAGCGGAATAGTTGCGCGATCGTAGTAGGTATCTAACAGAGCTTCGACGGACATATTTTTCACAGACTCGGATTTATCTACGGTGGATAACTGGTTGGTCGAGAACAAAACGACCCGAGCGAGTTTACCCGCAAGCTCGGTCGCACGGTTGCACGGTCGTTAGGGTTAAATCAGATTGCGGTACCAATTCTGGCCTTGCTTGAACAGGTCGACCACTTCGTTGCGCTGTGCATCGGTATAGAAGCGACCTTTGGTCTTCACCCAGTTGATTCCCTCGCCAATTTGATCGGCGTAGAACTTCGCCGATTCGACGCTGGCTTCGGATTGTGCGCCGGTGCCTCTTATGTAAACCGGGCTTGTGTGAGCCCAGATCGGCTGATTGAACGAATCGCGAGAACCTGAACCCAGTCGAGCACCGATCCAGCCGTCAGATTCGGCAATTATATCGACTTCGACGTGACCGGTATTCACGCCTCCAGGGAAGTCTCGCCTCGCAACCACTTTTCCGTTGAGAACGATTTCTACCCGCTCGACGGCGTGATGCGAGTTCCAATTCGCGTGAACAGGAATACGTGCGCCTTTATCGACTTGAATCGTTGCACCCGGCTCTTGTGCGGCGACCGATAAGAACAATGCAGGTCCGTTCGTAATGAACGTTTTACCGGTACGAATCCCGTCGAGCCATGATTCGTAGGCGAATCCGCCGTTGGTCTGCGAATAAACGCGATTGGCAGAACTAACGAACCAATCGGAACCAGTCGACACTGGCATTTTGATTCCGGTATTGAGTATGTGATACCAGTAGAGATATTCAATATCGGTCCAGAACGGATCGAACAGATTCATGGCATGCACCTTGCCGAGCGCTGCCGCGACCGGAGCTTCCATACCTTGTCCGTTGTGGCACCAGATAACGAGTCCATCTTGGTCGTTCGCCTGATCGCAGGCATAGCTGAGCGGCGGATAATCGGGATCGAACTGGTCGATGATGAGCCCGCGACTAATCGGATCGACCTGGTTGCGAATGTTGAGCAGCATCACATGTCCGTAGCCGATTTTGAACGGGTCAGAGGGATCGTGATTATGGCGGGTTTCTTCACCGCTTTGAACGTGGTGATGCGTGTCGGTGTACTCAGTCAGCACCCCCGGCGGGTACTTGTTAGTTGCGTAGTCGAGATCCCAACGTTTGAGAATCGATACAGCGGTCATTCGAAGATCTTCAACCCGCGAGTCGTATGCGAGCCGACGGTCGGGATCGGTTTCCTTTTCGTCGTAGTGAATATGGGTGTTGCCCGGGTGCCAGCCTCGATCTGGAAGATCGGACCATCGTTCCAGTTGGATATCGACCGACGAATCGGAAGAACCATCGACTTCGATAGTCCTTTCCCATGGCGTGAACTCCGTTCCACGCTCCACAAGGACTCGGTGGTAGCCCCGAGTCGTATCGAGGGAGAATTGACCGTCGCTGTAAAAGAACGGTTCGCCCGAGCCGACTTTCCACATGGCGTCGACGGGTGCAACGTTTTCGCCGTTCGGATCGAGCACTTGTACTCGCGCCTGAACGATTTCACCTGTTGCGGCGTCTCTGATTTCGCCTGTGATCTTGGGCATGATGTTCCTTGTCGGACTCGAAGTAATCGACGGCAGCGACTTTAGTTCTCGTGCTTAGGATGCTTTTTGAGCCTTCGTCGATTCGTGATCGTGCTACGTTAGCCGCAACGCTAATATTCAGCAACAAGCCCAGAAGACGGCATTCGGCTTCTGATTTGGAGAAACTAACAATGGGAACATATTACGAAGGCGTAGTATCCGCTATCGACGATGTAGTCGAAGGACCGATTCCACCTCGGGTCGACGCATCGATGGGACCGGGAATGATGCACATCGAAGTGGATAAAGTAGTCGCTGAGATGGGTCCTGCGCCTTGGTCAAAGCTTCTTATCGAAGATGAACGAAACTTAGGGACGCTTATCGCTTCCATGCCGGGTCAAGGCAATCACGCTCATTGGCACAGCAATTTCGACGAGTGGTGGTGCGTTATGGCGGGCAAGCTCAAGTGGGAACTAACGGGCGGCAAGATTATTCATGCACAGAAAGGCGATATCGTCTGGATTCCCCGGGGCACTGTTCACCACATCGTCACTGAGGGCGACGAGATGAGTTTGCGATTCGCAGTCGCTATGCCGCCTGCAGTCCACGTTTGGCAGGAAGAGTGCGAGAACTGCGATGTAACGTGGGAATCACGAGAGTCGTAGGCTTGGGCTAGGCACCCATTACCCGAGCGATGACCACGCCAATGCCGGCTATCAGGCAGTAGGCGATGAAGGGTCGGAGCGATCCGTTCTTTAGCAACTTGATGAATCCGGCTATCACTAAATAAGCTGTGATAGCCGAGATTCCCGCTCCTAAAGCGGCTGCACCAAGATTAATGTCGGCGGCGGAATCGAGAGCATCCTTGGCAACAATAACACCCGCACCAGCGATTGCGGGAGTCGCCAGCAACATTGAAAATCTTGCAGCTGACTCTCTGGATAATCCCACCGCCATCCCAGTAACCATCGTCACGCCAGAGCGTGAAATACCAGGGAAAGCAGCAAGAACCTGAATCAGACCAATAGTGAAGCTCTGCTGAACTTTGAGCGAGTCGATTCCGATTGTCCTCTTGTGGACATATTTACCGAATAGTTCTCCGACAATAAGAGCAAATGCGGTCGCAATCAGCATCCAGCCAACCGCTATCGGATCACGAAAATCATTCTCTAGCGAATCTTTGATGAACGGAGCAATTACGACCAATGGAACAGTTCCAGCAACGATCAACACTGCTAATGTCCTAGATCTAACTATCCCGCCTGAGTCGTCGATTTCGACCGGCCCATTACCTGTCAGCCCAGTCACCATCTGAATCCACTCGCGCCGGAAGTACACCAATACTGCCACCAGCGTGCCGACGTGAACGGCAGCGTCAAAGAACAAGCCCTGATCGGGCCAGTTGAACAGCCATGATCCGAGGATCAAGTGTCCACTGCTGCTTATCGGCAGAAATTCTGTGATGCCCTGCACAATTGCGAGGACGATTATCTGTATGAATGACATGGCTTCTTGAAGTTTGAACGTTTCGCAAATTTCATGCCACACATTCACACAACCACTATATGGCTTGTTAACCTTTGGTCGTCTTTCCATCAATCGGATTCGATAATGGAAAACATCAAAATATTTTGCACTCCATAACAACGAGACTAAAAATGGCATCAGCGGTCGTAATAACCCGAATCGAAACGTTACGAAACCCCGAGTACCCGATGATCGTGTGGGCAAAGATTTACAGCTCAGATGGCTATGTTGGGCTTGGAGAAACTTCGTTCTCTCCTGACGCGATCGAAGCATATATTCACGGCGATATCGCACCATACTTGCTCGGTAAAGACCCAGACCAACTCGATCTGCACTGGGACACTCTCGGTCGACGGATGAAGGTAAATCGTGGGCGCAGCGTTGATGCATCGTCGGTTTCGGCAATCGATATGGCACTTTGGGATTTGTACGCCAGACGTAATAATCAACCTCTGTATCAAGTGCTAGGTGGACTAGCCCGAGATAAGATCCGGGTCTACAACACTTGCGCTGGATACTCGTACGGAGTGAAGGTCAGCGGCGGCTGGTCACCGGGTCAAATCGACTACCGACCTGATCAGCCCTATGAGGATTACCACGCCTTCATGACCGATGCTGGTGAGCTTGCCGATAGTTTGATGTCGGAAGGCTTCACGGCTATGAAGATCTGGCCATTCGACAAATATTCACTCGAATCAAATGGACAGTTCATCCACGCCACCGATCTTGAAGAAGGGACCGAGCCGTTCAGGAAGATTCGAGAGGCAGTCGGCAACAAGATGGACGTCATGGTTGAGATGCACAGCCTGTGGAATCTTTCCTCGGCAAAGAGGATCGCAAAGTCGGTTGAGCCGCACAGTCCGTTCTGGTTTGAAGACCCCGTACCGATGGACAACATCGACACCCTCGCCGAGTTCCGCAAGTCGACTGACATTGCAACGACAGCCAGTGAAACTGTAGCGACCCGATGGGCGTTCCGAGAGATGTTCGAAAAGCAGGCGATGACCATCTGCATGCTCGATATTTCGTGGGTTGGCGGAATCTCTGAGGCGAAGCGAATCGCATCAATGGCGCATGCCTACCACATGCCGGTAGCACCTCATGACTGTGTGGGTCCAGTGACTCTTATGTTCAGCGTCCACCTCTCTTTGAACGCACCGAATGCTCTGATTCAAGAAACCGTTCGTGCGTACAACAACACCTGGTACAAAGAGATTGTTGACCAGCTACCAAGGATCGAAAACGGTTATGCGTACCCGCCTGTGGGCGATGGCGCCGGAACGAACCTGTTGGATTCGTTCTTGGAAGACCCGAAGACCACAACGATCGGCAGTGATCTATAAATCATTTGGGAATATCTTTATTCAAAGTGCTGACCA
>TARA_B110000495_G_scaffold46053_1_pt1 | contig 29316 bp, 26 predicted proteins | sample TARA_B110000495 | Tara Oceans TARA_B110000495 (sample SAMEA4398219) | marine metagenome | biome: Polar Biome; feature: [MES] marine water layer (ENVO:01000295) within the mesopelagic zone...; material: water (ENVO:00002006), including particulate matter (ENVO:01000060) such as...... | reverse complement strand
GAAGAAACACACCTGTACTGAATACTAGTTATCGGACGCACTAATTTCAGGATTTGAACATAATCCCTATTGACGTTCCACGTGGAACATGGGATAACATGGAAACGCGATTGCGAGTGTTCCACGTGGAACATTTGCTAACCGCTGCGATCAAACGGTTGAAGGAGTAACCAATGGCGGCAACACCACAGAAGAAGCGAAGGTTAGGCAAGGGGCTTGGCGGGCTTATGAAAAAGGCTGTTGAGGTGGCACCACCAGAAGATAGAAATACAGATGAAGGTTTACCTGGAATTCCTACTAGTTCGGAAGTTATAAAGAAGAGGGCTGGGAAGGGGGCTGACCCAAAGCGTACAGTAAGCGGTACGAGTGTTTCGGATGGAGATGGGTTGCTCTATTTAGCACCTGCGCAAATCATTCCAAATCCAAGACAGCCAAGACAGGTGTTCGACGAAGACGCGCTATCTGCATTGGCCGATTCCATCAAGCGCGCAGGGCTGATGCAGCCAATTGTTGTACGTGGAACAACAACACCCGACCAGTACGAGTTAGTTGCTGGGGAACGGAGATGGCGCGCAGCGCAGCTCGCGGGCATTGCAACTCTACCTTCTATTGTTCGAGAGATTGATGATAAAACTTCCGCAGAGTGGGCACTCATTGAGAACTTACAACGCGAAGATTTAAATCCTATCGACAGGGCAGAAGCCTTTGATCGGCTTGTTGTTGACTTTGATGCAACGCAAAAAGAGATAGCAGAACAACTTGGAATCAACCGTTCTAGTGTCACTAACTTCTTGCGCTTAAACGACTTAGGCGATTTTGCAAAAGATGCTGTTCGTGACGGAAGGTTGAGCATGGGGCACGCGAAGGTAATTCTAGGAATACCCGATGTTACTAAAAGTAATGCAATTTCAAGGCGTTGCGCTAAGGAGCAATGGTCTGTTCGGGAACTCGAACGCCAGGTGAAAGTTCGTAGTGCAGCGAAAAATTCTGTTGCAACCGAGCAAGATCCACTTGAAATGTTCATGGACAACCTCAGTGGGCAACTTGAAGAACATTTAGGTACCCAAGTATCAATCCACGTAGGTAAAAAGAAGGGCACAGGCAAAATGAGTATTTCGTTCTATTCGAACGAGCAGTTTGAAGGAATACTACACAGGTTTGGTTTTATACCAAAGTCATAAAAGTATATTCATTGCAACACTTCGTGTTGAAATACGCCGAAGGGGGTGGAACATGAAATATGAAAAGCCCTGCCATTCTGTATTACGTATTCCCTCATCGCAAATAGCGACTGCAGCGCTTTCTTATTCGCAAAGAGAATATCGCAGAGTACTTGCTAGCTGGGCATCTGATTTGCTTTTGCAAAGAGTTTCAAGCAGAGCAATTGCAAGGGGAGCAACTGAGCAGTACGCAAAAGCTGCGTAAGGTTATCGGACGCTCCACACTTTGCCGTCCCGTTCAACAGTTCGGTAGAGGGTATCTCTTTCTACAGGTGTAAACCCTGCGTCGCGAATAGCCCTGCATAAATCTGTAATTGATTGTTCTTGCGTCGTCGTGCTTGACTCCACTTTTGTAATGTCGTACCACATGACTGTTCCATCAATATCGTCAGCACCGCATTGCAACATGTGCTGCGCCATGTGCAATGTTTGCATAATCCAAAACGCTTTAATGTGAGGGACGTTATGCAGCATCAATCGTGCAATCGCAATGGTGCGTAAGTTTTCTATTCCGCTTGGCCCAGGTAACGGAGAGAGTTCGCTTACGCCCGGAATAAATGGAAGCGGTATGAACGCTTGGAATTTTCCAGATGATTCGGAAGCTAAACATTTAGCTTGTTCTTCACGAATAGTAATCATGTGCGCAATACGTTCAGCACGAGTTTCTATATGTCCGTACAACATTGTTGCATTTGAATTTAAACCAAGTTCGTGCGCCACTCTGTGTACATCAAGCCATTGTTCGCCACTAATTTTTCCCTTGTACGCTTCATCGTGTACTCTTTCATCGAACACTTCTGCACCGCCGCCCGGAAGAGATCCCAAGCCGTGTTCTACAAGTTCGCTAATTACTGAGGAAATTCCTGCAATTCCGTCGCGACCTCGTTTAGAAATACGAGCAAGATGTACTATTTCTACAGCCGTGAACGCTTTGATGTGAATCATTGGCGCAAGTTTTTTTATTGTAGAAAGCATCTTCGTGTAATATTCAAATGGAAGCCAAGGATGCAACCCGCCAACAATATGCATTTCTGTTGCGCCAGATTCGATTGCCATTTTTGCTTCGTTTTCAATATCTTCTATCGAATGTTCGTACGCACCCTCGTCGCCCTTCTTGCGATAGAAGTCGCAAAACTTACAACTAAGCGCGCAAACGTTTGAATAATTTACATGCCTATTAATATTAAAAAATGCATCGTTTCCATGCAATGAAGTTCGTACTGTATGAGCAAGTGCGCATACAGACCAAAGGTCTTTTGTTTCGTACAATTGCAAACCATCTTCGAGAGACAAAGGAATTCCTGCAACTACTTTTTCATAGATTGGTGCAAGGGTTTCGTCCTTCATAGGGGTGCAACTTGGAATTGTGGTTTCTAGAGTAGTCATTGAACTCTCTATTTTACAGTACTTCTCTTGTGTCAAATTAGGAAAGATGTGCGGATTATTCCAACTTCGTTACTCAAATATTCCTCTGTACAGCCTTTATATCGTTCCCGATACTCCCGATGGATGGAGGACTATGAGCTACAAAAATACACCAAACGAAGATCCACTTTTTTGCTCGCAACACTCTGTATTCCCTTTCCAACCAAATGCAGAGCATAGGCTTGGCTCAACTACAAATGCACGGTACGACCATGCAATGTTGCACGCCGATGAGCCGGTGATGAAGATCAATGAATATGCTTCTATTATGGGCCTTATATCAAGCGAAGATGATTTTCCAACCGCTGCCTAAGGTGTAGATAAAACGACTTTAAGTACGAGTGATGCCAAGCGAGTCCTTCTGTAGGATTCATTATGGATAAATGCAAATTCTCTAGGTGTTTGCACGCTTTGCTCGCTAAATGGAAGACGCCCAGTTTTAATTTCCACAGATAGGGCCTCGACCCTAGAAGGATGCGGAGCTTGCTCTTGTTCCAAATCTACTAACTGCTCAATGAAATTCGTTGGTATTTCACCTATGCAATAGACCGTCCCAGCAGGTATCAGTGGGATTTTGCCACCAAGTGATTGTATGTACGACGAATTTTTAAAAACAGCCGTCAATGCTCCTGATTTGCGTACATATACGCCATCTGCACCCGCCACTCTATATATTTTTTCAAACGAATTATCAATCCGAAAGTCTTGTAATTGGGCTTTAAATGAAGCATTCAGCGTGCCTACATCTTCAATACCAGCGTCCACAGGTATCAATTCCAAGGGAGCTGGCTGCACAATGAATAAAAAAGAAATGAAAGTAAGCGCGTACATGTAATACTGCATGTTGAGTTGAGTATAGTCCACTTTGTGGCACTAGTACAATCAATCAATGTTTCAAGTGGCGGAATTCCTAAACTTCCGCTTCCTTCGTGTGCAACCACCGCGATTGGTCTTCAAGGCGATGGTCGAGAACACAGCAAGCATGCGACTCTTGACAGAGCAGTAAGTTTGTTTGATATTGAGATTATGAGACAGTTGAACACCGAAGGGTACAACCTTGTTCCTGGGGCTATTGGCGAAAATATTACTGTTGAAGGTTTAGCAGTTCAAGAACTTGAAGACGGAGACTGTTTACATTTTAGCGGCGGTGTTGTCATCGAGCTCACTGAGGCGCGCAAACCCTGCTTTGTCTTAGATCCACTTGGAGTGACACTAAAAAAAGATATCGTAGGCCGTTGCGGGTATTTAGCAAAAGTACTTACTGAAGGCACTTTTACAATTGGCGACACAATCGTTGTCACAAAAGCGATACCTTAATTTGTGGCCGCACACAGTTGCCATTTTGATAGGTGGGCAGAGTACACGCATGGGCACACCGAAGCACTTGGTAACACTTCCCACTAGAAAAACCATGGTGGAAACAATGATTGAATTCGCAGAAAAAACAGCCCACAATACAGTCGTTGTCGGTGGGACAATTCAAGGCGCTACATGTATTCCAGACTTACGCTCTTCGAAAGGCCCCGTTGCAGGTATAGAAGCGCTGCTAGACTCTGGTCTTGACTCTGAATATCTTATTGTGGGTTGCGATATGCCGCTCTTACAACCTGAACATATAGAAAAACTACTAGTAGGTGAAGACAACACTATCTTCACTCACAGCGGATCCCTCTTGGGATTACCTATCCGCTTGTTCGCAAATACGTTGCAGTCATGCACGGAATACTTGCAAGAAAAGAAAAGTTCAATACGTGGTTTTGTGAAATCGGTACCGCATTGCGTTGTTACTCTTCCACCGACCTATGTACCATTTGTGACAAGTTTAAATACTAAAAATGAAATTACAGGAGCGTTTAGCAAATAGTGAAACAATATTACAGAACAATCGCTGAAACACATTTTAGCGAAGAGCCAAACATAAAAATTCGCGAAGAACTTGCTGAACAATTTCTCATCCGAAAATATCTTGGCGACTCCGTTGGATACTTTGTTGAAGTTGGCGCTAACGACCCATTTTCATTATCGCAAACATGGCATTTAGCGCAAGTTGGTTGGTCAGGTATTTTAGTTGAGCCAATTCCAGAACTATGCAAAGAACTTAGAAGTAAGCGGCCTGAAGCGTACGTTGTTGAAGCGGCTTGCGGTGCACCCCAATCACCCACAACTGCTCTCTTTACAGTTGCTTCAGATAGTGGAAAGTCTTCTCTAGCTACAGAGTTTTTAGATAAACGAACTATAGTGGAGTCAAGGATTACTGTCGACATACTGACGTTAGATGAAATTTTACAACAGCAGAATACTACAACTCTTGATTTTGTTTCTATAGATGTCGAGGGTACGCAGCTCGAAGTTCTTAAGGGATTTACTCTTCAAAAATGGAAACCAAGATTGTTAGTTATTGAAGATCACCTTTTAGATACACGTTCTCACAAAAAAATTATAAAACAGGGGTACAAACTAGTTAAAAGAACTCTCTTCAATAATTGGTATGTACCAGATGGAGTTGAGCCCCCAGAAACGGGTGCTCAAGAAGATAAGATTCTCTCTGGAAAATTTCGACGAATCCCAATTCGCAGGTTGAGATATCAACTTCGCAAAATGCTGGGCAGGGGAATTTAGTTTTTCTTAATGGCAACCACTTCGCCTTTAAAAAAAGGTGTTTTAGATTCATCATCAACTTTCGTCGACAGTAAAATGTTTGCTTCTGGGTAATACATGGCGCAGTTTCCTTTTGCAATTGGATACGCTTTTACTTGAACAACAAGCGTACCACTTGGTCCCGCCACTGTAACAAACGAATCTACTTGTACACCAAACGCGCTGATATCTTGTTCATTCATCAGCACCACGTCTCTTCGTGTTTGCTTTCTGAATACATCCTCTTCTTCGTACACAACAGTATTAAATTGGCCTTCCGATCTAATAGTCATAAGACGAAGTTGATTAGAAGAAATTTCGGCAGGGGCGTGCAACGCAATAACATGCGCTTGTGCTTTACCGGTTGTAGTAGAAAATTTTGGCTCGTGAAATGTACGTCCTTCAATCTGGTGTTCTTTCTTCGTTTTAAATCCACGTAAACACTTCGCAATTAACTCCCGTACGACTGAATGATCCCGGTACCTGCTCCATTCAATTGTTCCAATTCCTTTTTCCGCGATTGATACAAGTACTTCCACTTCCGAACGTGGACCATTGTGTCTAGGTGTTCCACCAGAACTTCTACGAACAAAATTAAACATAGATTCCTGCGTGGTAATTTGAGACTCTTCGTCCCGAGCAAGAACGGGGAAAATAATCGTTTCCGCACCTCTGCCAACAAAGTGCCCTTGATTTAACTTTGTAGACATATACGAAACAAGGTCTATTTTGGACATGGCTTTTTGAGAGAATGTTGTATTTGGATTCGCCATTGCTAAGTTCCCGCCAAGGCACATAGCGTATTTCATGTTTCCTTTATCAGCCTCTTGCATGCACCACATGGTGTCTCCGCCTTCGGTAGGAAGCGGAAGAGTAATTTCCAACTCTTTTTCAATCGCTTCTGCCATAGGCCCCTTCAGCATTGGCGCAACACCCATAGAACCCATGCCCTGTACATTGGAATGACCCCGCAAAGGCAACAGTCCTGCGCCTTCTTTCCCAAGCATGCCACGTGCTATCGCTGCATTGCCGATTGCACGTACGGTATCTACTCCGCCCTTCACATGGGTAACACCCATCGCCCAACAGAATACTGCTGCATTTGATTCTCGATAGATGCGACTAATCTCTGCAATAACTTTTTGTGACACCCCACTGTGTTGCTCGATTACATCCCAATTTGTTTCGTTCGCTTGGTTCCGAACGTCATCAAAACCATCTGCATACTGCGAAACAAAAGTTTCATCGATAGCCGAATGTTCCTCTAACCATTTTAACATTCCAAGTAAGAGTGCTTGGTCCCCTCCAATGTTTGGCTGTACATACATGTCAGAGATTTTTGAACCAAAAAATAAACTGCGCACGTCGCTTGGCACATTGAACTTTTGTAATCCCGGCTCGACAAGAGGATTTATAACAATTACTTTTCCGCCCCTCCTGCGAAGGTCTAACAGTGTTTTGAGCAATCGTGGGTGATTAGAAGTTGGATTGCAACCAATCAAAAATACAAGATCGCTTTTTGATAAATCTTCTAGGGTAACGGTTGCTGTTCCGGAACCTGTAACACTAGCAAGTCCAACTCCACTCGCCTGGTGGCAGTAAAAAGAGCAATTGTTAATATTGTTTGTACCTCGCACACGTGCCATAAGTTGCAAAAGAAAACCAGCTTCGTTACTCGAGCGACCCGAGCAGTAGTAAAATGAATTGCTAGGGTCAGTCTTTGAAACCTTCTCCGTAACTTTTGCAATTGCCTCTTTCCAAGAGATAGGCTTGTAATGCATATCGAGTGGACCTGCAAACAACGGAAACGTAATGCGTCCAACAGCTTCAAGTTCTCGTGATGACATTGCAGAAAGTTGACTAAGAGTATATTTTTCGAAAAACTCTTTTGTAATAGCGCCTTGCATATCGGCGGCCATTGCTTGCACCGATTTCTTGCAAAACTCTGGAAATTTACCCGACTCGTTTACCATTCCACCTTGTTGACCACCCATGCCAAGCGCACAAGTTTTACAGGCATTTGGTGAGCGCATCGCTTTCCACATTGCTCTCAGCCCACCTGCACCTCGGGCCTTTTGCAAGACATACAGTACAGAATGGAAACCGCCTAATGCCATTAGTGCGCTGTGTTATCGAGTTCTTCTTGAACAGCTTCCATAAGTTCTCCCACCATCTCAAGTGAAAAATCAAACCGAAGGCCGGCTTCTTCAAACAACTCTGGTAGCGGTCTGCTTGCGCCAAGCGTGAGACCTTTTTTATACGCTGCAATTGCACTCTTTGGGTCTTTGCGATAGTGCAACCACATTTGCAATGCGCCAAGTTGTGCAATTCCATATTCAACGTAATAAAACGGAACTTCAAACGGGTGAAGTTGCCTATGCCATACCGCTTCTTGCTGCGATTCTAATCCAGACCAGTCTACACTCCCACCAAAACGTTTACCTAGTTCTAGCCATTTTGCAGTGCGTTCTTCTCTAGAATGTTCTGGGTTTAGGTATATCCAATGTTGGAAGGCATCAATAGTTGCGACCCAAGGCAAAGTACTTACAACGCCCTCAAGGTGTTTTCGAATTGCTCGCTTGCATTCATCTTTGTTGTAAAACTCATCCAAAAATGGGTATGCCATTGACTCCATGCTCATAGATGCCACTTCAGCAAACTCAAGCGGTGCAGAACGATTCCAAACTAAATCATCGTGCCTGCACAACATGTAATGGAATGCGTGGCCAGCTTCGTGCACCATAGTGTCTAGATCGCGTGGGAGGCCAGCAGCATTCATAAAGATAAATGGCATACGTTTTCGATCTCTGCTTGCTTGATAACCACCTGGCGCTTTGCCTTTTCTGGAATCGAGGTCTAACGAATACCCACCATCACGCATGGTGTCGAACATATCGCCAAGGCCTTCGCCCATACGATGGAACAAGTTAGATGTTTTTTCAATAAGGTCATCAGCAGAATCAAATGGTTTCAATGCCGCAAGACCATGTGGGTCCACTGCAATATCCCAAGGGCGAAGGGTTTCAACGCCAAGGGCTGCTTTTCTATCTTCAGCTAATTTGCGAACTATGGGCATACATTTTTGCTCAATCGCATCATGGAATGCAACACAATCTGAGGGTGTGTAATCAAAACGATGTTTCACTGCAAACATGTACTCCATATAGTTTGCAAAACCTGCATTCAAAGCAGTTTGGTTTCGATTTTCTACCATCTTGTCAAAAATGCCGTCAATAGCATCTCGATCTAACAAACGACGATCTGCTGTTCCCTGCCACGCCATTTCACGAACGTGCCTATCTTGGTCTTGTTGGTAGACTCCCATTTGAGGCATTGTTTTTTCTTCGCCATCAAAATCTACCATCATGGCACCGCAAAGTTCTGAATACTCTTGACCAAGTTTTGTGTCTTCTGTTTGCAACGGTACGTTTTCATTTCTAAAGATTGCAACATCTGCTTTCCAATCTCGTAACATAACACCAAATTTGTCGGCATCAAGTTCTGAGGCGCACTCTGCCTCGACAACTTTTTTATTGAGTTCGAATGTAACCTTCTTCAATTCTGGTTCCACGTTTTCAATAAATGCAAGGAACGCATTTTTGATATCTTCGTCTTCAGTATTGCATGTCATGGCAATGTATAAATCAGATCCCGCTTCGGCTGCTGCCGCATCGAGTTCACTTCTATCGAGCAAAAATTGCTTGACACATCCAACACACTTAAAATTTCGTTCTAGTAGCTGCTGGTAAAATGGTTGTAGATTTTCCCAAGTTGTTGCGTCAATATCTGCGGGCACAAAATCTGTAATTATCATAGTAGTCATATTATCTCCAGTGCTCTTCGCACGATTGTGTTGCTATCGCAACCAGTCCAGTTTTTTTTGTAATTTGTAATGCGAGTGTCTTTGCGTGTTCTGTAGTATCGCAGATTATGAAGAATGTTGAACCGCTACCTGAAAGGTGCACTTCTTTTTGAGTAAAATTTTTGACAGCCTTCATATCCTTACATAACTGCAATTGCACAGTGCAGGCAGGCAGGAGTAAGTCATTTCCATGCACTACGTTTTCTTTTTGAAGAACGTCGAATGCTTTGTATACTTGTTCTGTATTGCATCCGTATTCAGGAAGAATCACAACGAAATGCATTTGGTCTATTGCAAGTGGCACTATATTTTCGCCAATGCCACTCACTGTTGCATGCCCACCGTTCAGAAAAAAGGGAACATCGGAACCCAATTCTTTCGCTATCTTCTCTTGGGAAATGTCTAATCGAAACAGCCTAGAGGTTGCCAATAACATTGCAGCAGCATCAGCAGAACCTCCGCCAAGTCCTCCGCCAACTGGAATACGCTTTTCTAGTTTCATTTGCACTGGTAGTGGGTGTCCCACTAGAGTTTCAAGGGCTCGGTGCGCCAATACAGCAAGATCGCTCGTGATCGGCCAGTCAATTTCAGATTGAATTGGTGCGTCGTCCTGCCACATAACCGCATATCGCGACCAAGCACCTTCTTCAAGACGAGTTACTTCTAACTCATCGCACATGTCAATACGCACCATTTTTGACACAATTGGGTGCATTCCGTTCTGCAAAGGCTCTCCTACAGACAACGTCAGATTAAGCTTCGCAGGCACTGAAAGATGAACTTGTTCTCTCGCCATTATGCTGAAGGATACCAGAGCGGTATCATATAAAGCATATGCGGAAAAAGAAGGTTCTATTGTTGGTTGCTGGATTTGTTGGATGCTGTCTTATAGGTGCATATTTTGCAATTCCACCTGTTCTTGAAAACCTTCTCAAACAGTCGCTAACGGAACACGAATCTAATTCCGTGCAATCGGTGCAGGTGTCTTGGACTGGACCACAGAGAATATATGGATTGCATGTTGAAAGTAAGCATGGCTCTGCAGATGTGGATATTGAAATTCTAAGTGGGCTATTTGGAATAGTTACAGGAAATCATTATTCGGTTCTTGTACACGGAGATGCTGTCCTACATACAACAGCAATAGATGAAATCGCTGCACCACAAAATGGGTCTGTTGCAGTTGCAGAAGAGAACGGCAAGCACGATACAGCTGTATTCACATTCCCTGCGATTTCTGTAGATGTACAACTTGACACGCTTACAGTGCAAGGCGATGAGCCTTTGGTCTATTCAAATCTGCTTGCAAGCGTCATTATAAAACCGGGTAGTGTTTTCTCTTTTCAAATTCAAGCGGTCACTGACACAGACGGTGCTATCGTGTGTTCTGGTGACGCTCCAGATTTGTTGACTGAGCAAGGCGAGATTAATTGGGATGCAAGTGCCTCGGTTGGCATTGCAATTAAAAATGCTGCAATACCAACGATACATGGGCAAGGTGGTTGGTCTGTAGTCGATTTAGCAGGCGAAATTTCTTCTGCAAAACTGCGTGAATCAATTGTAGTTTCAATGGTTGGCCGGTTTGCACAATACGATGTGTCAAAAGGGTACGCAGCTATAAAAACGCAATTCCATTTGGGGCAAGATTTTTCTAATGCATTCTCATTGAGCGATAATCAATTAGTAGGCACAATCGATGTGCAAGATGTACCGACATCAATTCTTGCGCCGCTAGTCACGCGATATGGCATAGATACCACTCGAGATTTGGGCGAGACAATGGAAATTCACGTAAGCAGGACCGCTGAAGATGCCTCCTTACAATTTTCATTTACTTCGGAACAAGTAAACGCCACAGGCACTATTCAGCCCGATGAAAATTATATTGAAAATGTAACACTCACTGCGAACCTACAAGACGAATTTGTTCGACATATAAGTGATGGGGAATTACAGGGGACTGCCAACGTAAGTGCATTCCTTTCTCATCTTGTACTAAGTGGACAGAGCACCAACGGGAAAAATGAATGCGAAGGTAATGTAATTGTCAAAGGTGCTCTAGTACACGTTCCGACAAATACTGATATTACTTTTTTACAAACTGATTTTTTTGCAGATATACGTACACGAAAACTTTCTACTTCTGGACTCAGCATCCTGAACGAGAGGAATGTGACATTCGCTTCGTCGCTCGTTTCAACTACAAAAAACAAATTGCATGGCGTCGAAGATTTGTTGCGCACCATAACGAACCAATTGCCAAACGGAAATGGTGTGTTTGCGTTTGAACATGCGCCAATATCCATTCTTCAACAGTATCTTCCAGAAGACCAGCGAGAATACGCAGTCATCCTAGGCGATGATTTTTCGGTGAATACAACCCTCTCGCAAAGCACAGCGCAAATAGAAATTGGAAGCGATACAACGCAGTTGCAAGGCGTCTTTTTACTGGAAGGGAAAGAAATCACCGGTGCAAAAGACATTGAGATTTACTCTGTCTTAACACCAGCGGTCGCTAGTGAATTGTTTGGGGCAACTATCGTCAACGAATCTATTTTCCGCTCTACTATTTCTTCTCTGCAGTGGGATGGCTCATCAACATTCACAGCAACATACGACATTGACACAAAGAGTACGTTTGTCAATGGGAGCACAACGAGAGTTGCTGAAGGCGAACGTGCTGGTCAACTTGATGCGCATCTTGCTGTTACCGGTATTGATATGCCTCTAGTAGATGCGGTGTTGCAATACGATAACATTCTTGCTGATTCGCTTGGTTCTCCTCTTGCAGTTGAAATCATAGCGAGTGACATTACAGGTAATCTGGTCGTCAGGGGAAGTGGGAATTCTCCAAAGTCTGCTTTTGAAACAACGCTTGGGTTTTTTGACGGTAACGTATTTACAATTCCAGAGACAACAACCCTTGGCAGTTTGCACCTTTCACCTGAGCTTACCCAGCACTTGCTGAAAGATTTAGGGCCTGTGCTTTCTGATATTCGGACAGTCAATCACCCAATTGAAATTACAATTACAAATGCAAATACGAACTTGCAAGGTGATATTTCTTCGTTGAACGCAAACATCTTTATTAACATTGGCGAGGTTGAACTTGATAGTGGCGCGGCGACATTGAAATTACTCCCGATGTTTAATACGCAGCATATTGCGTTAATTCCAGCATTCTTTGACCCAATTTATATTGAAATTCGCGATGGTATTGCACAATATAAAAAATTCAACCTAACATTAGTAGATAAATTCTCAATTCCGTATTCAGGGTCAGTTAATCTTGTAAAGAGAACTCTCGATATAAAAACTGCGATTCCACTTACAGGTCTTGGATATAGCATCAAAGAATTACGTGGGTTAACTGACGATATCGATGTGCCAATTTTAATTACAGGATCGATTGATAACCCGAAGACACAAGTTGATCCATCGTTCGATTTAGGGAAAATCTTACAAAACGCTGCTGTTTCTGCACTAGGTGATGCAATAGGGGGTGTCCTCCAGGGGGGTAACGAAAATCGAGAAGCGCCCAACCCATTGGATTTGCTAGAAGATTTGTTAGGTGGCAATTAAAATGGCGCGTTGTACTTGGTGTGGAACAGATCCAATCTATGTTGCGTATCACGATGAAGAGTGGGGGATCGAGGAGCATGGCGATAAAGAGTTGTACGAAAAACTTTGTTTAGATGGATTTCAGGCTGGGCTCTCTTGGATAATTGTATTGAAGAAGCGAGAGAATTTTCGAAACGCTTTTGATAATTTTGAACCTGAAAAGATTGCACGGTACGGTAAGCGGCAAGTGAATCGCCTGTTAAAAGATACAGGAATTATTCGTAGTAAAGCAAAAATTAATGGAGCCATAGCAAACGCACAAGCATGGCTAGAAATTATGGAGGCTGGAAAAGGCTCGTTTGATTCGTTTCTGTGGAAGCACGTACAACAAAAACAAATTGTGAACAAATGGAAAACTGACTCGCAAGTTCCTGCATCGACGCCAATAAGTGAAGTGATGGCGAAAGATCTAAAGAAACATAATTTCAAGTTTGTTGGTCCAACTATTTGCTACGCATTCATGCAAGCGGTTGGTATAGTCAACGATCATGTTGTTGGTTGCCCCCAGCGACGGAAATGCTCTAACAACAAATAATTACAACTGTAGGTAATGAACATTACCGAGTCCTCGGCACTACATACAAAGAATTAAAAATACGTCCAAAGAGTTGCGTCTGATTCACTTACAGAAATCTTTGCTTGAGGCAACAGTTCATTCAGTTGTTTCTTGAGTGTTGGAAGATATCCACGCTCGCTATTCGTATGCCCAGTTAAAATCACTGTGCAACCCCGTGCTGCAGCGGCAACAACATCGTGGTGCGTCATCTCGCCTGTGATAAATACTTCGCAACCATCATCGATGGCAAGTTCGCAAACAGATCCGCCCGCTCCTGCGCATAATCCAATTGTTTGCACCAACGCTCTATCATTTTTACCGGCAGCAGGTGCAACACGTACGTAACCAATACCAAGATGCTTCTTAAGCTTGCGGGCAAGTTCGTCGAGTTGCATCGGTTGGTCTAACAAAACCCGGCGCCCGACGCCCATTTCTCGGCGTGGTCGCTCTTTAAGGTCATACACTTCAAGAGCGGGTTCCTCGTATGGGTGGAATTGGCGAATTGTTTGTATCGCTAAGGAAAGAGACGAATGTGATACAACCATCTCAAATTTGCATTCCGTAACACGTTGCATCTCACCTGCAACGCCATGGGTAGGGCTTGTGCCTTCTTTGCCAATAAAAGTACCCGTGCCGACAGTTGTAAAGGAGCATTGTTCGTACTCTCCAATGCGACCGCAACCAACACTCGAAAGTGCAAGCCGTAATTCTTCCACGCAGTCTTCGGGGCAAACGGTTACTAGTTTGCACTCTTCATCTGGCGGCAAATTTCCAAACGGGCGTAAAGCCCGCACGTCACCTTCTCCTACACCTTCAATAATCCAATCATTCACGCCACCCTTTGCCACATCTAGTGCAGTGTGCGGTGAATAAATTGCAATGTTGTTTGCAATTGCATCTAACACGACTCGCTCTTTGAATGTTCGGTTCGTTACCGATTGCAACGCATCAAAAATAGGCGGGTGGTACGAAACAATTGCATCAATATTTGTGTCTATTGCCTCTTGTAACACTGCCTCGGTGAGATCGATGGTAAGTAAAATAGAATCCGCTGGCCAATCGCTCGAACCAACAAGTAGCCCAACATTATCCCAATCGTTTGCAAGGTAACAAGGAGCGAAGGATTCAAATGCCAATAGTAATTCTTGTGTTTTCATAGGTAGTAACGGGTAGAATACACCAAGTACTAGTAAAGGAAATTCATACTATGAGACTTGGTAAAAACCTACTACAAACAAGTAATCCCGCTCTACGAGACAACAACGCGTGGCAAGAAGGACTCGCAGAGGGAGGGGCTGGTGTTGCCACCATTCAAGGCGCTGTCAACAAAACTGCGATGCTCACAGCAGTGGCACTGGCTGGTGGAATGGCTGGTATTGCTCTCATGAAGCAGCCAAATTTCAGCCAATACGTATGGCCGTTAGGAATTGGCGGGTTTATTGCCACGCTAGTTCTGTACTTTATGATTCTGAGAAAGCCAATGCGTGCCAAGGGAATGGCGTGGATATATGCTGCTATTCAAGGTGCCTTTTTAGGAATACTAACAAAAGCACTTGACTCTACTCTTGCTTCTATGGATATTGCCGCCCCTGGCGGCCTTGCTTTGCAGGCCTTTGCAATCACAATGAGCGTGCTCATTGCAATGCTTGCCTTGTACTACTTCCGAATACTCAAGCCTACAAAAATGTTTATGAATGTTGTTTCAGTGTTAACACTTGGCATTTTTATAACATACATGATTTCATTTGCCATGTCTCTCTTCGGCACCGAGATGCCATTTTTACATCTAAGTTCAGCAATCCAAGGCGGAACTGCTGGGTGGATTGGCGTAGGTATCAATGTGCTCATATTAGGCGTTGCCTCTCTATGGCTCATTATTGACTTTGGGATGATAGAACAACAAGTCAAATCTGGCGCACCAAAACAGATGGAATGGTTCTGTGGTTTTATTCTGATGGTAACGCTCGTATGGATTTATCTTGAAGCTCTAAAATTATGCTTCAGACTTGCAATACTGTTAAGTAACAGAGATTAACGGTCGGAATTTGCATCAATCGGAATTTGTTCTGTAATATCAATTCCGAAGCCATGCAATGCTGTTAAATGTTTCGGGTGATTCGTAAGTAGATTTAACTTCTTTAAACCTAAATCTCGAATAATTTGAACACCCGTTCCATAATCTCTTTTGTCCATTGGTTGTTCTGCGACTGTTAAATCAGGGATGTTAATATCAGCATCTGGTCTTTGAATTTTTTGCAAGCGATCAATGAACTCGTCGCCGTATTGTTCAGGGCGTAAATATACAAGAGCGCCACTCCCTGCCTCTGCAATCATACGTAGAGAAGCACGTAATTCCTTTCCAGAAGGGTGGTCGTTCGCATCAAAAATATCGCCGAGTAAATTCCGCCTATGAACCCTCACCAGTGTTGGTTCTTCAATCAAAGTCGCAGATCCGTATTCGTCAAGGTCGCCAACTCCGCCCACTGTTAATGCAAGGTGGGGCACTGCGTCAATTGCGCTGTTGTACGCTATTAAATTAAAGGTTCCGTATGGTGTTTCAATAGGTGTGCCACACGCTGGCTCAATACGTTTTACTAGGCTCTCTCGTGCAAGTCGATATTCAATAATTTGCTCTACCGAGCACATTTTAAATCCGTGCTCTTCGCAAAGTACTTCTAAGTCAGGAACGCGAGCCATCTCACCGTCTTCTTTAACAACTTCAATAATGACAGCAGATGGTTTCAGACCGGCGAGTTTACACAAATCGACCGAACCCTCGGTCTGTCCCGTTCTTGCAAGAACACCGCCTTCGCGAGCGCGAAGCGGATTTATATGGCCAGGGCGCACAAAGTCGTCGGGCCGTGAATCTGCATGTACAAGGAGTTCCAGTGTTTTAACTCTATCTGCAGCGGAAATACCAGTACTTACATTATGTCTAGGGTGACCATCAACACTAATTGTAAAAGGAGTACCCCTGACGCTGGTATTGTCAGCCACTTGCGGGCCCAGTTCCAAACGATCGCAATCGTCCCCGGTCATAGCAACACAAAGATACCCACCACCAATTCGGGTGAAGAAATTGATAAGCTCAATATTTATGTGTTCAGTCGCCACAACGAAATCGCCTTCGTTTTCACGATTCTCATCATCGATGAGAACGATTACTTTTCCAGCGCGTAGGTCGTCTAAGATTTCTTCTATTGGTGCAAGTGCCATTTGTGTATTTTAGTCGTACCTGCAACTTACTGCTTAGTTGGGCATGGCATTAGAATACGAATATGAAAAAACACTTAAAATGGTTACTTGAAATTACCGCAATACCAACAGCAGCAGGGCAAGAATGGCGTGTTGTGAATTGGATAGAGGATTGGGCGTTAGCACAAAAGGGCGTCAAACTTCGTAAAGATGCATTCGGCAATCTGCTTTTGACCCAAACAAGGAAATCTGCCAAGAAACCAATCTATATAACGGCGCATCTAGACCACCCAGCGTTTGTCGTTCGGAAGCAACTTGATGACTGGCACTTGGAAATGGAGTTTCGAGGTGGGGTAAACGATGCTTATTTTGTAGGTGCCAAAGTAGAAGTGTTTGACAACGAGGACAATGGGTATATTGGCACAGTTATCTCTTTGCAATCTAAAGCAAAGCCGTTCAAACGAGTAGTCGTGAAACTTAAAAAAGGGGTCGCTGGTATTCTGATAAAAGATGACATTGCTCGGTGGAATTTCAAACCACCTCTTGTGAAAAACGGTCTACTGCACGCCCCTGCATGCGATGATCTTGCCGGTGTTGCTGCATCAATCGCAGCACTTGACAGAATTCAAAAACTACCTGGCCTTGGGCATGTTGGAGTTCTACTCACAAGAGCAGAGGAAATTGGTTTTGTGGGTGCGATCGCTGCTGCCAAAAATAAAACCGTTGCAAAAAATTCAAGGCTACTCTGCTTGGAAACTTCAAGGAGTTTCCCTGAATCACCAATTGGAGGCGGGCCGATATTACGAGTTGGCGATAAGACAAGTGTGTTTGGACCCGAACTTACAAATGCTGCAACTGAAATTATGAATGCACAAAAGAAATTTCTTTGGCAACGGAAATTAATGCCAGGCGGAACATGCGAATCAACTGCATTTTGCGAGTATGGCTATGTTTCCACGTGCCTGTGTTTGGCGCTTGGCAACTACCACAACATGAAAGATATTGATGGTGTACTACAAAAGAAAAAGCCCGCTAAAGTCGCGCCTGAAGTTATATCAGTGAGCGATTATCATGGGCTTGTTTCTATGCTTACAATTATCTGCCGAGATTTGGACAAACCTAGGAAAGCAACGCTTCGCAAAAGTTTAGAAACTCGTATACAGAAATATAAACACCTACTTAGTTAGATAGTACCAGTTCAATCATGTATTCAGAAGCGCCTTCATCGTCGCCTTCTTCTTGCAGTGTTTGAATTGCAACAAACAGAGCAGCGTTACGTGCAGAAGAGCCTTCGAGTGCTTCAGCAATGATTACCTCAAGTGCGGCTAATCGGATATCGCCGTCGAGCTCGTCGCGAATCATCTGGATACCCTTAAGAGCAACGGAATCGTTTTGTTCAAGGTACTCCGAAACTTCGCCAAGCAAGCCAAGTTCTTGAATAAATTGAATTTCTTCTGGTTCATCGCGATCGTTGTCGCGGTACGCATGTCCTTCCATGCCTCTGTGTTCACGCATGTCGCCATGCTCATTATGCTCGCCATTCATCCTATGGTTGCCATCCATATCGCCAGCCATCGTGTGCATCATGTGCATCATGTGCTCGCGCATACCTTCATGCTCACCATTCATCATAGGACAAGAGTCCATACCACTTTCCATCATATGCATCATGTATTCGCGCATACCACGGTCTTCGCCAGATTCTTCATGGCCCAAGCCCCTAACAATTTGCCTTGCGTGCATGTTTCCGTGTTCTGGCATTTCATCGGACCAGCCATAAGAGACATCTATATCCATGTCTGAATCTTCCCCGTTTGCAATCATCTGCATAACGCGCTGCATCATGTCTTCTGGCAGACCGTCTACTTCTTCTCCATTCACAACTATGTGCGATTCAAATTTAACGTTGCCTTCGGGCATGTCTAGCACCCAAGCCCCATGTTCTTCATCGCCAATTTCAGTATCAACTACAAAGACGCTCACATCACCGTTCATGTTCGTTAAAGCGCCGGAGCTGAGTAACTTGCTCATGTCAATGTTCCGTTCTTCGCCATTGATCATGAGCACAATTTCAGTGCCATCAACTTCGACCTGCACATCCAATTCCTTTTCGGATGTTGCCGTCTGGTTCTTTGCTACGGCTTTTTTTGTTTTATTACATGCCGGTAAAACCAATAGTGAGGTAACTGCGAGTGTTGTTAATAATTGTTTCATGCCTATTCTCCTTTGTTTACGGGATATGGCAGAATAGCGTAATTCAGCGGTTGGTATTGCAAAACCACACTGAATTAGTCTTCTGTAGGCATGAGTTCAACCGTAAGCTTGATTATCTGAGTTTCAGAGACTTCTGTGGCTGTAATAGTAACGCCATGCGTTTCTATGCTTTCCCCAGAACTTGGAACGTGCCCTAATTGAGCAAGCATGAATCCGGCGATTGTGTCGTACTCTTCATCTTCGGGAAGCTCAAATTCAAGTTCATCGTTAATGTCATCAAGGTTGTATCTGCCGTCTACCTCGACAGTCGTCTCATTAGTGCGAATGAGTTCTGGCTCATCGGATTCACCCTCGTCATGCTCATCGCGAATTTCACCAACTATTTCTTCGAGGACATCTTCTATGGTAACGAGGCCAGCAGTCCCGCCATATTCATCAATAACGACTGCCATGTGCACTTCGCTTGTTTGGAAATCGGCAAGAAGCTCTTGCACAGATTTCGTGTCTGGCACAACAATAGGTTTCCGCAAAATACTTTTCAATTCAAATTCGTTTGCTTCTGCTCCTAGGAATCCAATCATGTCTTTCACGTAGAGAATTCCTAAAATTTGATCGAGGTTTTCTTCAAATATTGGAATGCGAGAGCGTCCAGATTCTAAGGCAAACTTTCTGATTTCAGAAATATCGTTTGTCAATTCAATACCTTCTATTTCAGTTCGCGGTGTCATTATTTCGCCAACATCTGTATCGCCCAAATCAACAACATTCTCTAGCATCTCAGCAGCTTCAGCAGGGATACCACCTTCTCGTTGTGAGTGTTCGATCGATCGAAGAAGTTGCTCTTCCACAATGTTTGTGCCATCGGATTCTTTTAGATTTGCGCCGGTTAATCGACGAGCAATTTCTGCCCAGCCTTCTACCCACCAATTATAGGTAGGGTTTACCAATGAAACTACTCGAATGAGATACCAACTTCGAAGTACCGAGGCGACGGGCACAGCACGTGCAATTGCACTAGAAATTACAGAAGATGTGAGCCAAAATATTGCTATAGAAATACACGCGCTAATAATATAGGCCTGCAATGTCACTGGCGATGAATCGAAAAGGTAGACGAAGCAAAATATCATTAGAGAAAAACTTGACATTTTTACAATCAGTAATGCCTGTAGTGTCGACTCGTATTCTTTTTCTATCCAAATACCACGTTGTGGCGTGCCTTTTATTTCCAACTCATGCCTTAACTCTAGTGGTGAAGTCATAAGCATCGCTCGCTCGATGGTTGCTGACCACGTGCAGATAATTATGAGAAACAGAAGCGCTACGCAAATAAAAGTAATCATTGAGAATTACTCCACACTGATCCAACACCTATTTCTGTAAGTATTCGGTCTTCTTCCGCATGCATACGTTGGTGGTGCATTTCGTCATGATCATCGAACCCGCAACAATGCAGCATGCCATGAACAATATACAACAGTAATTCTTCTTGAATTGAGTGGTTCCGAACAGTTGCTTCTCTAGCTGCAACGTCTACGCAAATAGCAATATCTGCAAGTACTGTTTGCTCACTGCTTCCAAGGTCAAACGTCAAGACGTCTGTTGTTCCCTCAATACCAGAATGTTTCAAGTGCAACACAGACATTTCTTCGTCAGTAACGAGAAGAACGGAAAGTTCAGAATCTTTTTTTTGCACACACTGCAACGCTTTGTGAGTGCATTGCAGAAGCCATGCGTGGCAGTCCTCGTTGACACCATCGATGGTAACACTCGGCGGAGGTTGGTCAGATTGTTCTTGTACTTCTTCCATTTCTATATACAGCATACAGTGAAAACTATAAGAATCAAATAGTTACTAGGTAACAGGAGTTACCGGAACAAGAGATGGCTTACAGCGGGCTTCAAACTCACTTCGGTATTTATTCACGATGGTTCGAACTGCCCAATTGTTGCCATCTGCAAGGCCGCAAATAGTTGTTCCAGGGATAATGCCCATCGAGCCTGCAACTTCTAACACTTGGTCTAGGTCATTCATTGAGCCCTCGCCAGATTCGATTCTGCAGAGTAATTTGTAAATCCAATCCGAGCCTTCTCTGCAGGGTGTGCATTGGCCGCATGATTCGTTTTTAAAAAAACGAGCGAGGTTCCTTGCAACTGCAACCATATCGGTGTCTTCATCAAAAATAGTTGGGCAAGCAGTTCCAAGTCCCATGAGATCATATTTTTTACCTATGTCGAAATCCATCTCTGCATCAAATTGATCGGGACCAAGTACGCCCATACTTGCGCCGCCAGCAATCGCGCCCTTAAATGCGCGTCCATTTTTCATGCCACCAGCATAGTCGTCTACGAGCGAGCGTAATGTAATACCGAGTGGTACTTCAAAAACATCAGGATTATTTACATGACCCGAAACTCCCATGAGTTTCAAACCAAAACTAGCAGGTCCACCAATGCTTGATTCGCTGCCAAAAGATTTCCACCAATCCACGCCATGCTCAATGATTAGTGGAATAGCGGCGAGTGTTTCAACATTATTTATGATTGTTGGTCTACCAAAGAGACCCTTTACAGCAGGGAACGGAGGCTTAATACGTGGCCAACCTCGTTTACCTTCAACTGCTTCAAGCAACGCTGTTTCTTCACCGCAAATGTATGCGCCAGCGCCACGATGTTGCGTACACTCAATTGCAAAATCAGTTGCGCCGTTCATAATACCTTGGCTTCCGAAGATTCCATGAGAATAGGCTTCGTCAATTGCGATTTGCATTATTTTTGCTTGCGCTTCCCATTCCCCACGAATGAAGAAGAACGCAGTATCAAGTTTGCAAGCGTAACACGCTATTGCAATTCCTTCGATAACTGAGTGCGGGTCAAAGTCAACAAGTAAGCGGTCTTTAAATGTTCCAGGCTCAGCCTCGTCGCAGTTAATGCAAAGGTATCGCACCTTGCCATCTGGTTCAGGCAAGAATGTCCACTTCACGCCACAAGGAAAACCTGCACCGCCGCGACCGCGTAATTCAGCGGCCTTCACGATATCCACTACCTCTTCTGGCTTCATTTGAAGCACTTGTTTCAATGTTTGGTAGCCGCCTGCAGCAACGTACTCTTCGTACGAAACTGTTTTGCGTTCATCACGATTTGCTGGGATATTTCGAGTCAAGAATCGATTAGTCACGTGTTGCTTCCTCTGCTCGAATTTCGATTTCGTCAATTGTAGTTCTACGAAGCGTCACCTTGCCGTCAACTTTTTCTTCAATTGTTCGATTCACTTCAGAAGTGGCCCTGCTTGACTTTACTGCATGCACAATATGTCCGACGAATTCGCCGAGGCAACGCATAAGTGATTTATTGTGCTTTTCAGAGGTCATTGTGTAGTACGGCACTCATTCATAATTTCATCAATTTTTGCAATCGTCAGTTTGTCGTACTGTTTGCCATTTACCAATGCACATGGTGCATTGTCGCATGCGCCAATGCATTCCATACCGAGAATTGAAAACAAACCATCGCCTGTTGTTTCATGAACATCGATGCCTAAAGTTTGTTTTACATGGTCCATGAGTGCTTGGTGCCCGCACACTTCACATGCAACAGATTGGCAAATGCCAATAATATATTTGCCCATTGGTTCACTGCGATAGTCTTCGTAAAAAGAAACAACATCAGCAACTTGGGCAGGAGTAATTCCAAGCACTTTTGATATTTCTATCATTGCTTGCCATGGAATGTATCCATACTCATGCTGCACTTCGTGCAAGGTAGTCATGAGTGCGCCTCGGCCAGTTGCATAGCGAGGCATAATTTCCTTGGTAACTTTATCGAGTAACTCAGGAGTTAAATATGGTTGTTCCCGTCGTTCAATAGTCAAGGTTGCAGAATTTTTTGGTATCCAAGCCATATGTTCCCTTACCTATCTAGTTCTGCGGCGATAATGTTGAGTGACCCAAGAATTGCAACAAGGTCTGCTAATTGATGCCCCTCAAACATTTTCGCAAATGTTTGGAAGTTTATAAACGAACAAGGTCTTGGAGTGGCACGCCATGCGCACGGTCCGCCATCTGAAACGATAAAGAATCCATATTCACCGTTTGGCCCTTCAATTGCTCCGTAGCTTTCGCCAATAGGAGATTCCCATCCGCGATTCGGCATTACTAATTCGAACTGCTGGATAGTGCCTTGAATAGAGTTATGCACTTGGTCTTTTGGTGGCATTTGAATTCCGCCACTAGGCAGCACATCTACCGGGCCTCCAGGGATGCTATCTATAAGTTGGCGAATGATATGGCACGATTGTTTAATTTCTTCAAGGCGTACGTGGTAGCGCGCAAGGCAATCACCAGTGGTGGCAATTGGAACATCAAACTCTACCGCTTTTGCGCCTTGGCCATCCCAATTGTCTGCAAAGCATAAGTAAGGTTCGTCTTTGCGAATGTCACGAGTAACCCCTGAAGCTCTTGCAAGTGGGCCGGCTAGTGACCAGGCAATTGCATCTTCTTTTGATATTGTGCCAATACCTTCAACGCGGTCAATGAAAATCCTATTTGTATTGAGAAGAGTTTCAACATCGCCGATTGCCTTTGGCATTCTGACGTTGATGAAGTTTTTTACCATCTTTTTGAATGTCTCTTCGCATGGAAGGTCGTTCATTAATCCGCCAACGCGTGTGTAATCTGGATGGAACCGTTGCCCGGAAACAAAGTCCATTATGTCGTAGACATGCTCTCGCTCATTGAAGCCGTATAAAAAACCGGTGAATGCGCCAAGGTCAAGTGCTGCCGCTCCAACGCATAACAGGTGATTCTGAATTCGACCTAGTTCGCCAAGAATTGTTCTCAACACTTTGCATCGTGGAGTAAGGTCAATATCAAGAAGTTTTTCAACTGCGTGGTGCCAAGCAATATCATTCACAATAGGGCTCACGTAATCCATCCGGCTTACGGTGCATACATATTGATTGAAGTTGTGGTGTTCCGCTAGTTTCTCAAAACCACTATGTAAATATCCAATATGCGGGGTTGCGTTCACAACACGTTCACCATCAAGTTCAAGTACAAGCCGTAGCGTTGTGTGAGTGGCGGGGTGTTGTGGACCGAAATTTAGGATCCAACGATCATCACATTCTGCGCGACCTTGAAGCTCATCGAGGGTCTCGATATCAAGATTGTACGCATCTGTAATTGGTGAAAGTGTGTATGGCATTTGAACCTATCTATTATAGTACAAAGAAGTATTTCAGCAACACTTTAGATGCTTTTGACCTGGTCACTGACCAAGTCAAAAAAACTCTACGTGCAGAATTATTGCGCAATGCCGAAAAAGATTGACCTAAAAAAGGTTGGCCTGGTCAGTGACCAGGTCAAAAACTATACGCGGAAAATGGCTCCCATTTTTTTGCCCATGAGGGCACTGGCGCCAATAAGGGTAACTGCCAGCAGGGCCATGCCCCATACGCCCATAGCACTTGCTATATACGGGCCATCTCCAAGGCGTTCAAAGAGTACATATATTGCTTTTGTGATCGGATAATGCGATTCTCGTTGCGCCAAAATGAGTGAATCGGAAACCTCAAGCATAGCAAAACTAAATGCCAACAAGCCTCCGGCAATAAGGTTCGCCATAATGAGAGGAATGATAATAGTACGAACTGCACGAACTCGGCTGGCACCTAAGTTCATAGCAGCTTCTTCAAGTTCACCGCTTGTTTGTTCAAGACCTGCAACAGTTGATCGAACTACGTAAGGTAACCTTCGCACACCGTACGCTATAACCAATAACAACATAGGGTTTGGGTTCGCGCCAAGAACATCAATCCAACCTTCAAGTGGTTGCCCTTCACCAAAAGGCCAACGCAGAGACATTGCAACATATCCGAAGGCCATCACGAGCCCGGGAACTGCAAGAGGCAACATGGACAATGCGTCTAACAAGCTTCGACCTTTTATTTTTGTTCGGACGATTATGTATCCAATCAAAATACCTATAAACAAATCCATAATGACAGCGAGTGTGGAGTACAACAAACTGTTACTTATGGAGCCCACTGCAAGTTTATGGCTGAGGGCTCCGTCAAAATGATCGAAAGTTAAGCTGGCGGGCAATACTGTTTTGTACCAAGAACCTTCCACAGCAAGGCTGGTGAAAATAACAGAGATATGAGGCAGAACTGCCAAACCAATTACGACTACAAACGCCGACATGGCAAGGAACCCCTTGAGCGGTGATAGTTTTGTTAATGTTGACTGAACAGATGCTTTTGAATACATTGCGTATGCCTTGCCACCGAACACCATTTTCCCGAGCAAGTAAAACAATATTGCTGCAAACAACATGACTGCAGTTAACGCGTATGGTTGTTTCGTTGCATTCATTTCTTTAATGCCATTAAATATCTGTACAGGGGTAACCGTTTGATAATCAAACATGAGTGGCGTACCAAGTTCAGTAAATGACCAAATAAATACAATCGTCGCACCTGCGAACAAGCCTGGCCGTATCAGCGGTAACACAATTTGCCTGAACCTTCGCCATGAAGATGCACCTAGATTTTCAGCTGCCTCTTCAAGTGCTGGATCAAGGTTTGCAAGGGCAGCAGTTGCATTCAAGTAGAGAATAGGATACAGATGCAGTGCTTCAATAAAGACTATTGCCCAAAATCCACCGTTGCCTATATAGTCGTACCCTTCTGAAATCCATCCAGCTTCTACGAGCAATGTATTTATTGCTCCGTACTTGCCAAGCAAGTGGTGCAGCCCAATTGCTCCAACAAAAGGAGGAAGTATGAGGGGCACTAAAACTAATGCTGAGAATATACCTTTCAAGGGGAAAATAAATTTCGCAGACAAAACAGCCAGTGGAAGAGCAATGATCAGGCAGAGAAATGTGGTGCCAACTGCAATACCGAGTGCGTTTAAAAAACCATCAAGCAACACCGGGTCTTCAAACACCGTAACGATGTGATGAATCGTAAAACCACCATTTTCACTCTCAAAACCGCCCTGAATAGTTAACCAAATTGGATACAAAAGGAAGGCGGCGAAAAAGGCGAATAAGCCAACCATAATAAGTTTTGTGGGGATATTCCGCCGTTGCATCCCTCTAGTGTAGCGTTTATGACCAGTAGGAGAGAAGTAGAAGGATGTCAGAAACATCAACTAAGCCATCGCCCGAAAGGTCTGCAGGACATTCACCTGAGCATACACCCCAGCCTGCAATAATAACCAAAAGGTCATTTACATCAACGGTGCCATCGCCGTTTAAATCCCCGGGAACACTTGCGTCTTGCTCTGGGAAAAGCCATCCAAGGCTACATACTCTTGCACCTGCCGCAGAATCAGAACGAGACATTTTTACAACATACTCACCAGCAGATAGATTTTTCAAATACAAATGTTCGACCGTGTCAATTTCGCTCTCGCTAATGCAATTGCCGGAACCAAACACGCCAATGCCTGCGTCGCCAGTTAGCGAAGTCGGCTTGCCCCCATTGTAGTGCAAGAGTTCTAAATTTAAGTCCGCAAGTGAATAACTTCCAAATCCTGTATTTGCTTGTTGGTGCCAAGTCAAGACGATAGAAACTTCGTCTGCGAGTGAAGCAACTGAAAACTTGATGTATTTACTTTGCCCGTTTGTAAGTGTAGTTGTATCCCAACCTGCTGTTGGAGCAGACCCAAGACCAACGGTTGAAGTATCGGAAGCAAATTGCCCGCCAGTAAGAACTCTATGTGAATTATCAATGTTCGCTGTACCGACGCCATAGATTGCATCGATGGGTTGGTTTGTTCGCCCGCGATTTGGTCCAGAAAGTATTGGGTTGTTTGTCCACGAATTACTGTGGTTTCCGCCTGTTAACAATACGGCCTTCATCGTTTCAGAAAATCCCGCAAAGAAATTTCCAGAAGTATTCGGATGCGTTTCCCGAGTTTCTACAAGTAATGCTGTGATTGCAGAAACCACACCTGTCGCATTGCTTGTTGTTCCTTGTGCAGCAACAATAAGCGGTACTTGCATTCCCGCTTGGTGATACCCAGTTGGTACCGTGCCCGATGTGTGTGTGCCATCTGAAGCACCGACGCTCACGCAATTAAACGCAAAACACATCAGTGGGGCGTGCTCATCCGCATTAGTTACACCATTTAGCATCATGACGTTATGTGCATCAATAGCCCAATCCCCACGCGCTAATACTTCATTGTCGTATCCGAAATTACCGAATGAAGCTACCCAACTATTGTTAAAAAGTTCTATGTTGCCTGGTGGTGTCGAGGGATTACTCCCTGTTCCAAAGCGTAAGTAATTACTTTGGGTCCAACCAACTGCTGAGTACACATTAATGTCAGTTACACCAGGGGCAAGACCAACTCCATCAGTGCCATACATACGTTTGCCTACTTGCGTTGCATGGTTTAGCACGCCAGAAGATCCGCTGCGAAGTGTAAATGTTTTGCCTATTAATGCACTATTGTTTGCGTCTGGAGCATAATTATCTGATTCATTGGCAGCTTCAACTTGGGCAACCTCAACTCCTGCACCCGTTGGTACATTTTCGATTCCAATGCGTGCAATCAGCGCATCAAGCCCGTGCTCTGATGGCACATCAGCGTGAACAGATACTGCGAATATCGCTGGTGCAAGGGATGTAATGAATATGTGACCAAATGTTCGCAAGGCTAGTCTCCACGATTAGAGTAACAGCATGCTGCGTAGAATCAACGTCCAATATGTAGTTTTGCAATCGTAGACGGAATAATCGGAAGGCACGTGAGGTGCGGAGGAGGCCAGCAAGCGGTATTATTCTTGCTGTAACGAGGTCTCAACTGCGCCCAATAGCTGTTGCTCGCGGGCAACATCACGGCTTATCGGCGCCCAAAAGTCACCTGGAACCTGCTCCCAAGGCTCTTGGGCAGGCATTATTTGCGTTATTGACTCGCTTTGGAGGGTCCAAGTACCTCGTTGAACCCCTTGCGTATATTTTCGCTCCACATAGACCCAAACCCGTAATTCAAGTTCACCGTCGTATGTTGTAAGGTCTTGCCCACTAGGCGAAAGCAGATTTGGGCCGACTAAAACAGCATTTTCGCGCCCAGGGACAGGGATATTCTGGACTGGAAGAAATTCAAAGCGCGCTGAACGTCGCTGCAGAGAAAGCGTATTTTCAAGACCTTGGCGGGGGGTGGAGGGGGCGGTTTTCCAAGGCTCAATAAAACTACCTGCTACAGCTGGTTCTGTAGAAATCACTCCGCTCCGTCTATCTTTTAGAACTGGGTTCATTCCATCTTGCCTAGCCGCAGCTACAGCAGCGTCAAAAACCGCCGTGTATTGGCTAGAATCGAGTAAAAGCACATCCGGACCGGTGCTTGTATGGCAACCAGTGAGCAGCAAGAAGGTTGAAAAAAGGAAGATACGCATCAAAAAGTAGGATACCCCCTTCTAACAAGGTACAGGGGATTTTTGGAATGATGAATTCGGGCTTTTTTTTATTGTTTTTCAAATAAACGTGCTATATTAAAATATCGCATTTTCGTTGCATCAGCACTGTAAATAAGACGAATAGTACTAATAGAGAAGCTCTACATGCACATTGCAAAAATGATATTACTAACGACGCTGTCAATCGCGACAATCGCATTGGCAAAGCCACCCAGGGGTGGTCAAGTGCAAGTACCAACAACAGAGCATGATTTTTATCACGAGGGTTCGCAACCAGACCCAACTGGGTATGACTATGTTGTCATGAGCCGCTTTAATTGTATTAACTGCCATAGTTTTGAAGACGATCAAAATCCAGATGAAGTTGTCCCCCCATACAACAACTGGGTCTCAAGCATGATGGCGCAATCATCTCGTGATCCTATCTTTCATGCTGCAATGACAATTGCAAATCAAGACGCACATGATTCCGGTACATTTTGTATTCGTTGCCACATGCCAGGTGGCTTTCTTCAAGGTCGCGCTATGCCCGCAGACGGTTCGGCCCTTATAGAAGATGACTTCGATGGCGTAAGTTGCGACATTTGTCACCGCATGGTCGATCCTGTCTTCTCTGTTGAAAATCCTGCTGAAGACATCGACATACTTGCAGACCTAGCGAACAGCGGAGACTTGCCATGGCAAGCTGGAAATGCAAGTTACATTTTTGATCCTGTTGCAAGTCGCAGAAGTCCGCTTGACGACGATGTCATTCAAAACATGCATGGTGTTGATATGTTTGAATCACCCTTCCACGAAGAAGCACGAATGTGCGGAGCATGCCATGACCTTTCTAACCCCGTGTTAACTTTGCAAAGCGACGGAACATATTCACCAAACGCCATGGACTCTGCACACCCAAGCGGAAACATACATGAAATGATGCCCGAGCAACGAACATACAGCGAGTGGTTGAACTCTACGTTCGCTACAGAGGGCGGTGTTGTTTTTGAAGATGGAAGATTCACTGGAAACAGTGGCGGGAACGAAGTAAACAGTTGCCAAGATTGTCACATGCCCGGCAACTTCGGCGCAATCTGTGTCTTCTGGGAAGTAGAAACTGTAGGTTTACGCGATCATGTTGCAGAACATAGTTTTGTTGGTTCTAACAGTTGGGT
>TARA_B110000495_G_scaffold97394_1_pt1 | contig 30353 bp, 29 predicted proteins | sample TARA_B110000495 | Tara Oceans TARA_B110000495 (sample SAMEA4398219) | marine metagenome | biome: Polar Biome; feature: [MES] marine water layer (ENVO:01000295) within the mesopelagic zone...; material: water (ENVO:00002006), including particulate matter (ENVO:01000060) such as...... | reverse complement strand
AACATACCTGCACCTTCACCCAAAACGAAACCATCTCGGTCATTATCAAATGGGCGACTGGCTTTTATTGGATCATCTGACCTAGGAGAAAGGGCTCTCATATTTCCAAATCCCGCTATGGTTAATGGTGTAACACTTGCTTCAGTGCCACCGCAGATCATCATATCTGCATCGCCAGCCATAATAAATCTCATAGCAATTCCGATGGCATCTGTTGCAGATGCACAGGCCGATATAATCGTTTGATTTGGTCCACGAAATCCCCAGCGAATGGACAAATGCCCACCTGCAATATTTGCAATCATTTTTGGAACAAATAGCGGAGAGACTCGACGAGGACCTTTTGTTTCAATTATTGTATGTTGTTCTTCTAAAGTTTGTATTCCACCCACACCAGACCCAATTGTTACACCGACACGGTCAAGATCAACTGTGTCCGTATCAATGTTGGCCATTTTAACTGCTTCATCAGTAGCAACAAGTGCATAAATAGAAAATGGATCGAGTTTTCGGATTTCCTTGGGATCCAAGACAGTTTCCGGTTGGAAATCCGATAACTCACCTGCGATACTAGCCCGATAATCAGATGAATCAAAATAGGTGATGGGGCCAATACCGCTTTTTCCAGCAGTACAAGCTGACCAAAATTCATCTACGTTATTTCCATTCGGTGCAAGAACACCTAATCCTGTAATAACTATCTTTTCTCGGCCCATTATCTTAATTCCGTTTATTAACTTTTTACTTTTTCGATATATGCGACTGCAGTACCAACTGTCATGATATTTTCAGCATCTTCATCTGGGATCTCAATTCCAAACTCTTCTTCTAATTCCATGATCAATTCTACCGTATCGAGAGAATCAGCACCTAAATCATTCACGAAATGAGCTTCAGTTTTGATTGCATCTTCTTCAACACCGAGTTTATCGATGATGACTTCTTTTACTTTGTCAAATATGGACATTATGTCTCCTTGGTTAATTAATGACACGACCACCATCAACTGTGATGGTTTGGCCGGTGATGTAACTTGCTTCATCGGATGCTAGAAAAAGTGCAGCATGTGCAATATCTTCAGGTGCGCCGATTCGGCTAGCAGGAATCCTGCTTAAAAATTGTTCTTTAACTTCGTCGGATAATTCATCCGTCATATCTGTACCAATCCAACCAGGAGCGATACAATTAACGGTGATACCACGGGTAGCGACTTCTTTGGCTACGGATTGGGACATCCCAATTAATCCAGCTTTTGAAGCAGCATAATTTGATTGGCCAGGATTTCCTGTAAGTCCAACGATGGATGTAATATTGATAATTCGACCTGACCGATTTTTCATCATAGGACGAATGGCAGCCTTCATACCATGAAAGGCACCTTTCAAATTAATGTTTAAAACTTCATCCCATTGATCTTCTTTCATTCGCATAAGAAGAGAGTCCCGTGTAACACCAGCATTATTAATAAGAATATCTAATTTGCCATGTTCTTTTGCTGTGGTGCTAATTAAATTAGAAAAAGCTTCACCATCACTAATATCACAAGCGAAATGAGAAGCTGAACCACCGTCTGAGTTGATTTCATTAGCGAGAGATTTGATGGCATCTTCTGATCGAGCAACACAAATGACATGTGCACCTGCATTTGCAAAAATTTGAGCGATGACTTTTCCGATACCTCGTGAGGCCCCTGTTACAATTGCAACTTTATTTGATAAACTAAACATTGAAATTTTCCACTTGGTCTAAAGAGTCTACACCTTTAGAATTTATTTTCCGATCGATTCTATTATTAAGTCCCTGAAGAACTTTCCCCGGACCCATTTCTACAAAAGAGTCAATGCCTGACTCTTTCATTGAAAGAATTGATTTTGACCAGAGAACTGGATTCTCTAATTGTCTGATAAGCGATTTTTTAATATCGTTTCCTTGGGTTACCGGTTTTGCATCAACGTTTGTAAAAACTGGAAATAACGCGTCTGAAATTTCGAGAGAATCTAGCGTTTCGGCAAGTGCTTCTCTTGCTGGTGTCATGAGGGGAGAATGGAAGGCGCCACTCACATTTAATTGGACCGCCATCCGTGCACCGGATTCCTTTGCAGCGTCCATCACAAATGAGACAGCTTGTGGAGATCCAGATATAACCACTTGCCCTGGAGAGTTGAAATTTGCAGCAACCACAACACCATCACCGGAAAAAGCTGAACAAAGATTTGTAACGGTTTTATCGTCTAGCCCAACAATGGCAGCCATGGTTCCTTCTTGAAGATTCCCAGCATTTGCCATGCTTTCTGCTCTTATTTTTACGAGAGATAATCCGTTTTCAAAATCAAAAGATTGTGCTACAGCTAATGCAGAATATTCCCCTAAACTATGTCCTGCAACTGCTTGAGGTGAGTGACCATTCATTTTCATTAATTCACCCAAAATAACCGATACAATATAAATTGCAGGTTGGGTGAATTGCGTTTGTTTTAGGGTGTCTTCAGGTCCATTAAAAATGATGGACTGAATATTACATTTCATAATATCATTTGCGCGATTAAAATACAGTTTACCTAAATCTGTTTTATCGAACAAATCTTTGCCCATTCCAATTTTTTGGGATGCTTGCCCAGGGAATATCCATGCAGTATTCATTAATTGGCTTCCCATTTAATTAAGATACTACCCCAAGTAAACCCTGCGCCAAAAGATGCAAGTAAAATTGTATCACCATCTTTTATTTGACCATTTTCTACAGCTTCATTCATACCAATAGGAATCGTACCTGCCGTCGTATTACCAAAACGATCAATATTGATTAATACTTTTTCAGGGGAAATTTTGCATCGCTCTGCTGAAGCATCAATGATTCTTTTATTTGCTTGATGAGGAATAAAAAGTGCTATATCATCCCCTGTTAAATTATTTCGTTTCAGGATACGTTCAGATACATCGGCCATCCCTTTAACGGCAAATTTGAATACTTTTTTACCATCTTGCATAATATAATGTTGTTTCGCCTCAACCGATTCAATAGTTGCGGGCATCCGACTTCCCCCACCTGGAACGTGAAGATATTGGCCACCGGAACCATCCATTTTAAGAATGGAATCAATAATTCCGTTATCGGAATCAGTGGGTTCCAAAATTACTCCACCAGCACCATCGCCAAAAAGAACACAGGTATTTCTATCTGTAAAATCTAAAATGGAAGACATAGTATCTACGCCAATCACCATAATTTTTTGATAGTGTCCCGATGAAATAAATTTACTCCCGGTTTCCAGTCCATATAGAAAACCGCTACATGCACCACTCAAATCAAATCCCCAGGCGTTTTTGGCACCAATATTAAGTTGGACTAATGCAGCTGTTGATGGGGTGAAATGATCCGGTGTAACAGTGGCAATAATAATAAGATCAATGTCTTCGGCAGAAATGCCCCGTTTTGCCAATAATTGTTCAGCAACGCGGGTTGACAAATCAGATGAAGCTTCATTTTCCGCAACAATATGACGTTGGGAAATTCCTGTTCGAGATCTAATCCATTCATCGGATGTATTAACCAATTTTTCTAATTCAAAATTGGTCATAATCCTTTCAGGAACATAATGGGCTGTGGCTGTAATCTTTGCGTTCACTTTAATTTCCAAAATGATTAGCTAAACTTTTCTGAGTGTCTGCAATTAAATTGTTTTCGATACATTTTTGTCCAAGAAAAATTGAATTCATAATAGAACGAGGCCCTGAGCTACCATGACAAACAATAGAAATACCATTAACACCCAATAATGGTACGCCGCCATGTTCTTCATAATCAAAACGATTTATTAAATCGTTTAATATTGGCTTCATTAAACTTGCACCAATTTTGTAGGATAATTTTTCGTCACTCTTAGTTTTAATCTCATTTGTGAAAAAGGTAATCCAAAATTCAGCAAATTTCAATAGTGTGTTTCCAACAAATCCATCACAGATTAAAACATCTGCTTCAGAGGTTAGTAAATGACGCCCTTCAATATTGCCAACGAAATTGGGCATTTCAGAAAGGAGTTTATAAGTTTCCACATAGAGTTCGGATCCTTTACTCGGTTCCGCTCCAATATTGATTAACCCAATTTTCGGAGAAGCAAATCCTTCTACGTGATCATAATAATGAGATGCCATTAATGCGAATTGGACTAAATGTTCCGGCTTTGCATCGGGGTTTGCACCCACGTCACATAAAACTTTTCCACGGCCTTCCGTGGGGAAAAAGGCAGCTAAGGCTGGTCGACGTACACCAGGAATTCTCCCAAGTGAGAGTAAGGATGTTGACATAACAGCACCTGTGTGTCCCGCGCTAATAAATCCATCAGCATCTCCATTTTTCACCATTCGAATTCCTTGAACTAAGGATGAATTTGGTTTCTGTTTAAAAACTTTTGACCCTTTATCTTCCATTGTGACCACTTCATCCGTATGAAAGATTTCAATAGCATCCGTATTGCGGCCATCCAATTCTTTATGAATAGCAGTTTCATCGCCAACAAGGATAATACTCAATGGTTTGGATGTTTTTTCGAGAGCATCCAATGCACCTTGTATGACGGCGTGGGGGGCAAAATCGCCTCCCATAGCATCAAGGGCAAATTTCATTTAATAGGGAAAAATATTAAGACGCAGAAATAACTGGGCGACCGCGATAGTATCCACAATTAGGACAGGCTCTATGCGGCATTTTTGTTTCACTGCATTGCGCGCAAGTTGTTGTTGCAACAGGGCTCGATTTATAATGTGTGCGACGTTTCCGTGAACGTGCTTTTGATTGACGTTTCTTTGGCAGTGCCATGAAATCTCCTCAACTCTACTCTGGTTTAAAATTCTTTAATGCATCCCAAGGATTATTTTGTTCGTCTAAAATACAATCGCAAGATGCTTGGTTCAAATTTGTTCCGCAATTAGGACATAAACCTTTACACCGTTTATTACAAACTGGGTTTATGGGTTCAGCCAAGCTGATAATATCAGCGATGGGTTCATTCATCTCAAAATGGTCTTGAGAATCCGGGAAATAAATCAGATCTTGATCTTCAGCCGGTTTTTCTTTTATAGCAGTTAACCATAGTTTGAATGGAAGTGTAAGTTGGTCAGATGATGACTCCAAACATCGAACACATTCATAGACTGGTGTTACTTTTAATTCACCGGAAATTTGGAACCCAAACTGTACAATTTTAACGGACAATTCACATAAAATACTATTATCAGAAAAAACGGTACCACGGTCAGGCAAATCCCTTGCGGACATGTCAAAAAGCTTATGATTAAACTCGGATATTAATTCCGATCGTAATAGCTTCATTTACAGCCGACAAAATTACCGTTCTAGTTGAATCTATCCAAGATAGAAAGAATGATAAACAAAAGTTAGGTTTAATAACTTTTGTTGAGTCTTACCCGTCAGAATTGGGTCCTTTTTCTTCGTCATCACTATCAGAATTTGAATCATCTGTGGAATCTTCAGATGAGGTTTCATCAGACTTTTCGCCATCGGAATCATCAGATTCAGTATCATCGTCATTGTCGTCAAAATTAAAATCATCATCCATATCTTCTTCCAATTCATCCTCATCTTTTCGTTCTAATAGATCGTCGTCATCAGATTTTCTCTTAAAAACAATGAACATAATAGTTTCTGCCACAGATACAATAGAAAGTCCATAAGAAAAAATTGAAAGCCCAATTAGGAAAAGAGAAATAGCTAATATGACACCAGCAACAGATTCAGTACCAGATAAAAGTCCAGATACTGAAGGTATGACAGGACACACTAAAGAGACTGCATAATCCATTATGCCAGTTAGCTTGCCACCCATAAACCATTCACAAGCAAAAACGTAATTAACAAGTCCATAGCCAGCATACCAGAAAAAGGTAAAAATGGGAATTGCAATTATTAATAGAACGATTAAAACGATATGATATGCAATGACGCGCCAAGGTTGTGACCATGTAATTGAGTAAGATTGGAAAACGGTCCCCATGGTATCTTCTTCATAGGTACCTACAATGGCAGGTGTGTAATGTAGAGAGACCAATAACACGAATGCTGTATATATTGTAAAAACAGATCCGAAGAAATAAAAGAGATAGGGAACAGCAAATAGGAATTCGCCTACATAAGGTATTTTACCCATAAAAGCAAAAGCCCCGGCGAATGACATAAAGAAAACAATGATTAAGGTAATTGAAAGAGGAGCGAACGCTACAGGATGCCAATGTTTTTGTACAAAAGTCCATGCATCGCCGGCAGAAAAGAAATCATTCCCTTTTAATTGTTTTAGGGTTACCCGACTCACAGCAGTGGCAGCAAGGTAAATTGCAATGATCCAAGCTTCAACCCCGATAAAATAAGTTACCCAAGCATACCATTCAGCTTCATATCCAAAAAGGCATGGATAAAGACCGTGTTTAGCTAAAGCACTTGTGAATGATTCACCAGCCAGCGCCAATGCTAAATAAGAAAATATCCAATAAAGGATGAATCCACCCAAGTTTCCTACAATAAATATCCAGATTTTTTTACCACTCAATGCTAATCGTGGTGCTCTGAAAATATCTCTTACATCAAAATAAAGTTTTATTGAACCCATTTTGTTCTCCTATTAAATTATTGTACTTTTCTCACAAAATCCACCCACGTTGCCATACCAATCTCTCTGGAGAGAACATCAGCGGCTAATTTGGCTGAATTGTACGTATCATAACTTCCTACACGAACACGATACCAATCTTCATTGCCATCAAAAGCGGCTTTTTGGATATAGGCATCATATCCCTTACTTATCATATTTTGCGAAAATTGTTGTGCATCTTTCAAAAAACGTTTTGAGGTAATCTGAATTGTATATCGATCTGTTTTTGCAGCAATAGATGCACTCTTTACTACAGGAGTTAGAGCTGCTTTTTTTACGAGTTCAGTTGGTGCTGAATCATCAGATACATCATCATTTTCGCCGACATTATTTTCATCGTCATCAATCTCATTATCATCAATCTCTTCATCTTCGAATTCTTCAGTATCATCGTCTTCAACTGTTTCCTCATCTAGATCTTCATTTAGCCACTCTTCATTGGATTGGTCTTCCAAATTTTTATTGATTTCAGATTCTTCTTCATCTTCATTTAGATCCAAAATTGAAAAAGCAAATACTTGAGTTGCGATTTCGTCGCCATATTGAGAAACACTGACTCCAATGGAATAGTCACCAGGATAATCTGGAATGAAAGACATTTTTTGACCGTCATCCGAAGAGAAAAGGTCTGTAGAATTCATAAGAGACCCATCGGGTTGATTTGCCAGTGTCCAATTATAATCCACATCTTTTCCTTCTTCAGGATTCTCAGCTGTGATGGAAATGGACTCGCCAACATAGCCTTCAATTCCGCCACCACCGCAGGCGACAAAGAAAAGAAGGACGAATAAAGACAGGATTTTTTGCATAAGGTAATTATTGATTGCTTATAAGTTCACTCTCTGTGAAGAAAAAGGCAATTTCTTTTTCAGCATTTTCATCACTATCTGAACCATGAACTGCATTTTCGCCCAAACTGCTGGCAAAATCCTTACGAATGGTACCTTCAGCCGCTTCTTTCGGGTTGGTTGCACCGATGGTTTCTCTCCAAGCGGCAACAGCATTCTCTTTTTCTAATGCTAAAACCATACATGCGCCAGATGACATAAATGTAGTGAGTTCTCCAAAGAAAGGTCTTTCTCTATGAACGTTATAAAAGCCTTCAGCCTGAGCCAAAGTCATTCTCATTAGTTTTGCAGATAGAATTTTGAAATCTGCTTGGAGGACTCGGTCATAGACTTTACCGGTATTTCCATTTTTAATTGCATCCGGTTTAATGATTGCAAAGGTTCTATTTGTCATCTTATTTCCTGTAAATATTGACTCTAAAACTACCAAGATGTTCTTATTAGTTTTAGAAAAACTTGGTACGAAATTTAATTATTATTTTTCCATGGCCGCTTTCATTAGATCGCCAATATCCGCAACAGATTCAGCAACGGCTATCCCACATTCACCTAATATTCGCATTTTTGCTTCAGCTGTATCATCCCCTCCCGAAACGATTGCGCCGGCGTGACCCATTCGTCTGCCGGGAGGTGCAGTTTGTCCTGCTATAAAGCCAACCATTGGTTTTGTTACATTCTCTTTTGCCCACCGCGCTGCTTCGATTTCCATTTGGCCGCCGATCTCACCAATCACTACAATACCTTTTGTTTCAGGATCCGCTTCAAAAAGTTCAATACAATCTTTCATGGTGGTTCCAATGATTGGGTCTCCGCCAATCCCGATTGCGGTCGTTTGACCCAAACCTACATTTACCAATTGATCAATTGCTTCATAGGTGAGCGTTCCAGATTTTGAAATCACGCCAATATTCCCTTTCTTGCAAATGAATCCTGGCATGATACCCAGTTTACATTCATCCACTGTAATAATTCCTGGGCAGTTGGGACCGATTAATCGCGTTCCATTTTGGTCCACCACTTTTTTCACTTTCACCATATCATGGACTGGAACACCTTCCGTTATACACACCACAACTTTAATGCCGGCAAAACTTGCTTCTATCACAGCATCTGCGGCGAAGGGTGGAGGTACAAAAATAATGGATGTATCCGCACCTGTTTGTTCCACCGCTTCTTCAACAGAATTGAAAACCGGTACACGGTCGTCTAATGTGGATTGCCCACCTTTTCCAGGCGTAACGCCGGCAACAACATTGGTGCCGTACTCCAGCATTTGTCCAGTGTGGAATTGGCCCTCGGAGCCCGTAATTCCTTGGACAACGATTCTTGAATCTTTATTGACTAAAATTGACATATCAAATCTCCTAATTACCTTTGGCCGCATTTACAGCTTTTTGAGCAGCATCTTTCATCCCCACGGCTGGAATAATATCCACACCGGATTCACTTAATATTTTTTGGGCTTCTTTGGCATTGGTGCCTTCTAAGCGAACTACAACCGGAACTTTCAGTCCCAATTCTTTCACCGCTTGAATCACACCATTCGCTACCCGATCACAGCGGACAATGCCACCAAAAATATTGATCAAAACGGCTTTTACGTTTTCGTCAGATAATATAATGCGAAAGCCATTTTTAACAGTTTCTGCAGAAGCGGTACCACCTACATCCAAAAAGTTTGCCGGTTCACCGCCCGCCAGTTTTATAATATCCATTGTGGCCATTGCGAGTCCAGCACCATTCACCATACAACCAACATTTCCATCTAATTTAATATAATTCAGGTTGAATTTTCCTGCTTCAACTTCGTTGGGATCTTCTTCATCCAAATCCCGCATGGCTGCAATATCTTTATGGCGGAAAAGAGCATTATCATCCAGATTCACTTTTGCATCCAAAACGACCACACGTCCATCAGTGGTTAGAATCAGCGGATTCACTTCTACAATGGTGGCATCAATACTTTGATAAGCGTGATACATTTGCACGAAAATTTTCATAGCAGCTTTAAACGCATCACCTGTGAGTTCAAGCGCATAAGCCAGTTTTCTCGCTTGAAATGACTTCATTCCCAAAAGTGGATCAATCCACACTTTTGCAATTTTTTCAGGTGTTTCGGCAGCAACTTTTTCAATCTCCACACCTCCTTCAGAAGAAACCATAAAAACATCCATCCCTTTTCCTCGGTCTAAGGTAATGGCTGCGTAATATTCTTCTGCAATATCAAATGCTTCCGTCACATACACTTTTCGGACGACTTGACCACTTTCACCTGTTTGGTGTGTGATCAGATTCATCCCTAAAATATTTTTAGCATTTTCCAATGCTTTATCAAAGTTGGGTGAATATTTCACACCGCCACCTTTTCCGCGTCCGCCAGCATGGATTTGAGCTTTTACAACCACATCTTCTGTATTGAAATCTTCTTGTACTTTTTTTATGGTAGATTCAGCATCTTCCATATTTTCGAAAACATAGCCATCCTGTACGGGCATGCCAAAATCGGCAAAAAGTTTCTTGCCTTGATATTCATGTATTTTCATTTTTCATTCCTTATTTCTGTCCCTGCTTTGCCATCAAGTGCAGCTTGGATGCAGGGAATAGATGTTATTATAACTTTTTCACCATGATATTTCAAAAAGTGCATGGCCGCCTTAATCTTGGGACCAATGCTCCCTTGTTGAAATTCACCTTTTACGTATAATCTTTCTGCGTCTGATGCGGATAAGGTTAGCAAAGATTCCTGATTTTCTTTTCCATAATTTAGGTACACATTATCCACATCGGTGATAATCCATAATTCTTCAGCGTGGAGAATCCTTCCGAGTTTTGCAGCAGCATAATCTTTATCAATCACCGCATCAAGACCTTCGAGATGACCATCTTCATTATTGTAAACGGGAATTCCGCCGCCGCCTGAAGCTATGACAATAGTACCACGATCAACCAACGTTTTGATTGAATTCCCATGCATAATATATTCTGGCATGGGGGACGGCACCACGCGGCGCCATTTTCCCGATTCCTGTTCTTTAATATTCCACCCGAATTTTTCGGCGAAAGATTTGGCATCTTCTTCCGAATATCGCGTACCCACATATTTACTTGGGTCTTTGATGGATGGATCATTTTTATCCACTATCACTTGGGTTACGATGGTTACAACTTCTCGATCCGTATCCATATCCCGTAATTTATTTTGCAAGGATTGCTGAATCATATAGCCGATGGAACCTTGCGTTCCCGCAACACAGATACCCAGAGGCAGAGGGGGAACTTTATCATGTGTGAGATCCATACGTAAGAGTTCATTTCCTACTTGGGGACCGTTTCCATGATTGATACATAAATTGTACCCTCTTTCAATAAAGTAGCCGATACCTTCTAATGTTTCCCGTGTATGGGCGAATTGCTGGGAAATGGTTCCCGCTTCGCCTTTGGGAGATAAAGAATTTCCGCCCATGGCAATCATGGCTGTGCGTTTTGACATTATTTTTTTGTTATTCTAACAATCAATTTTGATATTATAGAACTAAAGTTATTTACGTTTATGCTAATTCTTTTTCCAAGAATGGATACCGATAATCCGTGGGTGTATCAAAAGTTTCTTTTACAGTTCTTAAGGATAACCATCTTAGCAGATTAAGATCAGAGCCTGCTTTATCATTGGTGCCAGAAGCACGACTGCCGCCAAAGGGTTGTTGCCCCACAACAGCACCGGTTGGTTTATCATTAATGTAGAAATTCCCAGCCGCATGCATGAGGCGATCTTTGGCTTCTGCCATGGCATCTTTATCCTTCCCCATAATACAACCTGTTAAAGCATAAGGTGAAGTAGAGTCAACTAAGTCAATTGTATTGCTCCATTTAGTTGGATCATATAAATAGATAGTTAAGACGGGACCAAAAATTTCTTCTTCCATTGTTTTGAAATGTGGATCGGTTGTCAGGATAGTAGTCGGTTGAATAAAGTAGCCTTTTGTATCATCGTAAGTACCACCAGAAATAATTTCAGCATCTTCTGATTCTTTGGCATAATCAATATAAGATTTAATGGAATCGAAGGCAGGTTTATCAATAACTGCATTTACGTAATTCGAGAAATTTCGTGGAGAACCAACTTTCACTGTAGCTAAATCAGTTAAATATTTTTCCTTAACATTATCCCAAATTGTTGTGGGAATGTAAGCCCGGGACATTGCAGAACATTTTTGTCCTTGGAATTCGAAAGCACCACGAATCATGGCTGTTGCAAGTTCATCAGGATTTACAGATTCATGGGCGAGACAAAAATCCTTTCCGCCGGTTTCACCAACGATTCTTGGATAAGTTTTATACTGGTCAATATTGGCGCCGATGGTTTTCCAAATGTGGTGAAATGTTGTAGTTGATCCTGTAAAATGAACACCGGCTAAATTTTTGTTAGACAAAACAGGATTTCCCACTTTTCCACCGGAACCTGGAATAAAATTTATCACGCCCGCCGGCAAGCCAGCTTCTTCTAACATTTTCATTAAATAGTAACAGGGTAGAACTGCGCTGGAAGCCGGTTTCCATAATGCCACATTTCCCATAAGCGCCGGTGCAGAGGGAAGGTTCGCAGCAATAGATGTGAAATTGAACGGTGTGATGGCAAAAACAAATCCTTCTAACGGTCGATATTCCAGATGATTGTGCATACCTTCTGGGGAGATCAATGGTTGCTTGGCGGTTATTTCTTCTGCGTATTGCGCATTAAAATTAAAAAAGTCAATTAATTCACAAGCCGCATCAATCTCTGCTTGAAATGCATTTTTACTTTGGTTCAACATCGTGGCTGCATTGATGGTATCCCGCCATGGACCTTGAAGGAGTTCGGCCGCTTTTCGAAAAATTTTAGTGCGTTCTTGCAAGGGTGTAACGGACCATGTTTTCCAAGCTTCCATGGCTGCTTCGATGGCTTGATTTACTTCTGCTTCACCAGCATTATGAAAGGTGGCCAAAATATGTTGATGATCGTGTGGCATGATGCAATTTTTAGTATCTCCAGTTCTAATTTCTTGTCCACCAATGATAAGAGGAATATCGATTTTTTGATTCGCCATTTTATCATATTTGGCTTGGAGACTGGTTCGTTCTGGGGATCCTGCGGTAAATGATAAAATAGGTTCGTTAACAGCTTTTAGAATTTGGCTCATTTTATAAATCTCTAATTAAAATTATAGGTTTGAAAAAAGTCAGGAAAATTACCGGTCGAAAACTGCATAGACAATAGAGAGAGTAGGGGTAATACTTAATTGTTAATGGTTCGGCCTATTTTAGCATTTAGTACTTTGGTAAAAAAATTAAATCGAATCGCATTTCCAGATGATTTTTTAATGAAAAACTATTTTTAGATGATAAAAAAAGCAAATAAATAATTCCCCTTTATCAAAGGAGTTTGGGGATTTCAAAAACTTTGATGGTTTTTCTATCTCAACCAAGTTTAAACGAATTCCATCTTTTTTGCTGCGTTCATAAATTCATTTAAAGCGTAGCGCATTTCTGGTAACCCTGGAGCAGTGACTAATTTTTGCCTAAAAATTGATGCCCCGGGGAATCCCTTAATATAATTAGAAAAATGCTTCCGCATGAGATTTGTCCCAATTCTTTCGCCACGGTTTTCCAATAAAAGATCAAAATGTCGACTGCACATTTTTGCAATATCTAATAGAGATGGTGGATTTGGTTTTTTCTCGCCCTTTAACCTGGCATTAGCTTCCCGAAAAAACCACGGATTTCCATGGGCTACTCGTCCAACCATCACTGCATCACAGCCGGTTTCTTCAAACATTCGCATCATATCATCTGTCGTACATACATCTCCATTTCCAATGATTGGAATTGAACATGATTCCTTTAAAAGTTTAATGTAATGCCAATCGGCTTTTCCGGTATAACGTTGTTTCGTGGTTCTCGGGTGAAGTGCTATAGCTTTCACGCCGATTTTCTCCAACCGTTCGCCCGCTTCTGGAATAACTATTATTTCCTGATTCCATCCCATTCTCATTTTAACAGTTACAGGTACTTCGGGGATGGATTCAACGACGGCGGCTGTAATATCGTCCATTAAGCACAAATCTTGTAAAGCAGCAGAACCCCCACCTTTATTTGTTACTTTTGGAACAGGACAGCCATAATTAATATCAAGAATATCTGGTTTGAAAGTATCCACAACATATCGTGCAGCTTGGCTCATGGTTTCTGCATCACTCCCAAATATTTGAATTCCAATGGGACGCTCAGCTTCTTCAAATCGGATGAGATTTAAAGTTTTGGTGTTTTCTCGTATAATCCCATCTGCGGAGACAAATTCAGAATACACTATTCCAGCTCCCATCTCTTTACATAAAATGCGAAATGGATAATCTGTAACACCAGCCATGGGTGCTAAAACGATGGGGTTTTCTATTTCAATGTTACCAATTTTCATGGGATGGAAATTAAGAAGACATATCTATTGAAAATATAGAATCAATTATACTATTTTTGAATTGGATTCTAAAGAAATGAAGTCTACACTTTCAATGGAAAAATGATGATTATTAGTGCCTTTGCTCTTATTTATGCTAATTTTAGCATTAAATCATTTTTTATATTATGAATATTTTCTTTAAAAAAACTGGCTCCATATTATTCATCTTCTCTTTTTGGTTTTCATCTGAAATCCACGCCAACCTAATTATAAGTCAGTATATTGAAACTAATTCTGGTACAACTCCTAAAGGTGTTGAATTATGGAATGTTTCCGGGGCCACCATTGATTTTTCGACAAATAATCTTGTCATTAAAAAAGGGATAAACGGAGCTACACCTTCTACAGATTACACATTATCATCCGGAACTTTATTTAATGGTGGTGTCATTGTTGTTGGGTCGTCTGGCGACCTTGCTACAGAAACCACAAATAATGGAGGAACTCACTATACAGAATCCTTTACATTTAACGGTGATGATGCTTTAGAAATATATTTAGGTGGTACATTAACGGATATGTTTGGTATTTCGGGAAGTGACCCAGGAACACAGTGGTCAGGAAATAGCGTTTCTTCAGCTAATCAAAATATTCAACTCAAAGCTGGTATTTGGTCTGGAGATACAGATGGGTGGACAGATCCCAGTACACGGTTTGAAACAGTAAGTTCAACTCCCGTTAGTAATATGACTGGGTTTGGGATTGTGCCTGGCATTTTAATTTCAGGCAACAGCGGATTCCGCATGATGAGTAGTCCGGTTTCGGGTCAAATCTATAGTGATTTATTGTCTGAACTTTGGACGCAAGGTATGACGGGAGCAGATGTTACGGATGGCACTGCTAATGTTTGGACTTTGAATGTATCCGGCCAAAGTTGGACCGCTTTAACGGATATCTCAGCCAGTGGTGCCAGTCAAACCGCTGGAACGGGATTCCTTGTTTATGTGTTTGATGATACCAACTGGGATGGGACTGCAGATCTTCCAGTGAGTTTAAGTGTAAGTGGAACAGAAAACAGTTCCAGTGCTACCTTGGGGAGTATTGCAGATGGTGCCTATGGCTTAGCCGGTAATCCCTATGCGTCTACGATTGATTGGGATTTAGTCACCAAGACTAATCTATCTGCAAGCACCAGTGTATGGGATGATGCAGCGTCAGGTTGGAAAAGTTGGAATGGAAGTAGTGGAAGTTTAACCAATGGACTCATTGCACCGTATCAGGGTTTTTGGGTTACAGCCAGTGGCGGAACAGGAAGTATCACCATTGAGACCGCTGATAAAGCCAGTTCTTCTGGAACGTTTTACAGAACAATGGATAACGACAGTACTGGTAGTGTTTCTTTTACAATTTCATCGAATGATTATTCCGACCAAACTTTTATGTCTTTTATGAATAATGGAGACGCAGGTTTAGATAAAGCAGATGCCCATAAATTAATGCCTTTAGATGCAAGCTCCAGAGTGGTGGGATTAAGCTACACAGGAGAGACAGCATTAGATATTCATAACCTTCCCTTTCAATATGAAGGATTAATTTCTTTTCCATTGGATGTGATGCTATTTTCCTTAGATGGAACAAACTTTATTACAGAAGAAGGAGAAGTCAATTTATCTTGGGATATAGATCAATTACCCAGTCATATAGAACTGACACTAATAGATAACCTTACAAATATAGAAACAGACTTATCTTTAAACAATACCTACACATTTACCACAGAATCAAAAGGCAGTTTTTCTGCAATCCCAGATGGTGCTGTAGGGCCTTATCCTATAGTAGGAGCCCCAAGGTTTACCCTAAGTGTAAGCTATGATGTACTGGAAAGTAATCCACAGATATCTCTTCCAACAGACTTTGCTTTGCATCCGGTTTATCCCAACCCATTTAATCCCAGTGCAACGATAAAGTTTGATTTACCAACTGTGAGTCCAGTATCGTTAAATGTGTATAATGTGAATGGACAAGAAATTGAATTCTTACTTCAAAAGACTCTAAAACCTGGAAGTCACACCTACACTTGGGAACCCCAGAGTTTGCCCTCAGGTGTTTACTTTTTGAAATTGTTAACCCCAAGCAAAACAGTGACGCAAAAAGTCACCTTTGTTAAATAGGAGAGACGTCATGATACATACTTATATCAAAATCATCCTATTTCTTACTTCCACACTTTCTATGATCATGGCTCAAGGTGTTGGTTTTCCCAGTGATCCCGCCCAAGCGCCTATTGGTGGATTAGAACTATTGATTGGTGCTGGTGGTGCCATGGCTTACAAAAAACTTAAAAATCGAAATAAATAAATCTATATCACCTTTAGCACTTTTTCTAATTAAAGCGGGTGCAATTTATGCATTTTGGCAATTATTTTATGATTTAGTTCTTCTACCTGACGGTAGGTTAGATACATTTTTAAGTTTAACAGGCATAAATATGGCTGGCGGACTTTTAAGTCTTTTGGGCTGGGATGTGGACGTGTCAGGTAGAGTACTCACTTGTGTGGGGCATAGTGGTATTGAAATTCAAAATGGATGTAATGGACTAAACCTTCTTGGACTTTATGGCGGGTTTATTTTTGCTTATCCAGGTGATTGGAAAAAACGGCTTATTTTTTTATCAACTGGATTGCTTGTTTTATTTTTTGCCAATATTTTAAGAATTGCATTTTTTGCTGTATTTAATGCTAATCTCCCTCAATACTGGGATGTGGCCCATGATTACAGTTCTTATATTTTCTTTTATCCAATTGTTTTATCATTCTGGTATTTATGGACAGTAATCAGCAATCAAAAAGACACTTTAATTTCTGGATAACCGTCTTATATAAGGTTTGTGGGTTTTGCCTATTTTATTTAGGTCTTGTTCGTCCAATTCAAACTATTATTGTACGGGAAGTTATAGCGCCTACCATACAATCAACCTTGCCCGATGAGAGTGATATTGTTGTTCTGGTGTCTCAAGATGATTATTGGATAGAATCTAGGTCGGATAAATTTGTTAATATTTTTTTAAATTTACCCTTCAATGGATATTTTTGGTTGGCTAGTTTTCTCATATGGAATATTAAAAAATGGAAAATTTTCAAATTTGTATTTATTTATAATTTGGTTTTATTTATTATTCACCCCATATTTATTATGATTTTATTCAACAAAATTTATTGGATTGCCCCCATAATAAATGCACATGAGATGGTGTACAAATCTCTGTTTATTTCCATGGGAATCATTGCATTGAAAGAGAGGATAAAAGATCCAAATGACATAGAATTAATGATACGATAAAATTAAGGTTTGCGGATAAATAAATTTTGGTCATCATGGTTTTACTCTCTAAATTTCGTGGCTTTTTTCGTACTGAAACTAATTATTATAAAAGAGAAAAATCATGAGCAGAGTATGTGACGTAACTGGTAAAAAACCCATGTTTGGGAATAATGTGAGCCACGCAAACAATAAAAGTCGCCGCCGGTTTAATATAAATTTACAGAGAAAGAAATTTTGGCTTCCTGATGAAAATAGGTATATAACCTTGCGTTTATCCACCCGCGGTATGCGGATTATTGATAAAAAAGGGATTCGTAAAGTTGTGAACGAATTAAGAGCAAAAGGGATTAAGGTCAGATAAACCCACCTCAATATTTCCCTTTGTTGTATTAGCCCTTTCATGTTTACATGGAAGGGCTTTTTTTTTTATAAAACGCCCCCGCAAGAAACGGGGACGTTTCCGTCTATCATTTTTTACGGATTGATAGCCAACCAGTTTTAATCATGTTGCCGTCTTATGAAGGCAGGAATTTGAAGATCTTGTCCATAAATCACAGGTGAACCTTGTGTATCGTCAAAAGTTAGAATCGGTTTTTTATTTGGTTCTTCTACTATGGGTTCAGAGACCGTTTCTTTTTGAGCATGAAGCGGTGTATTACTTCTTTCTTGCAATTCACGTGTTCGGGTTTGAATAGGTGAATGGGGCCCTGTCATGGGTCCCATAGATTCAACTTTGGAAATAGCTTGTGGAATATTAAATCCAGTCGCAATTACCGTTACCCGAATTTCATCATTAAGGCTTGGATCAATTACTGCACCAAAAATGATATTTGCTGAAGCACCTGCTTCTTCAAAAATGATACTCGTAGCCTCATTTGCTTCCATAAGGGTAAGATCATTTCCGCCTGTAATATTGACTAAAACACCTTGTGCTCCTTTAATAGTTGCATCGTCCAAAAGAGGGCTTGAGATAGCCTGTTGTGCAGCAAGAGTTGCTCGTTCTTCTCCTGATGCAACACCGGTTCCCATAATAGCTTCGCCCATATTTTTCATGATGGTTTCAACATCTGCAAAATCCAAGTTGATTACACCTTGAACATTGATTAAATCTGAAATTCCTTTTGCAGCTTGATGTAGAATAGTATCCGCCATCTGAAATGCTTCAGGAAGAGTTGTAGATTTGTCAACGATGGACATTAATTTTTGATTCGGAATCGCAATAACTGTGTCACAGGCCTTTTTCATCTCCGCCATGCCTTCTAAAGCTCGGTTCATTCTTTTCGGGCCTTCAAATTTGAAAGGGAGTGTTACAATTCCCACGGTTAAAACACCTAATTCACGTGAAATCTGGGCAATGACTGGCGCCGCACCGGTTCCGGTACCGCCACCCAATCCTGCCGTAATGAAAACCATATCCGCACCGTCCAACATGGTGGTAATGGCTTCTCGATCCGCTTCCACAGCTTCTTTTCCAACATTAGAATTTGCACCTGCTCCGAGACCTTTGGTCAGGTTTTTTCCTACTTGGATTTTTTGTTCGGAAGGGTTGTTGTCTAGATCTTGTGCATCTGTATTGATGGCAATGAAATCAACACCTTGCATTCCTGAAGTGATCATTCGTGTAACGGCATTTCCGCCCGCGCCGCCAACACCGACAACTTTTAGTTTCGCTTTTTGTTCAGATAGACTATCAAACTCAAATAGCATGATATTTCTCCTTGTTAACTGGTTTGGTTAAAACAGGTCTTCGATGGTATGTCGAATTTTCTTTAATAGCCCCGAGAAGCTTCCATTGGTTGGTTGCTGCAATCGGACATGATCCGTTGCATACAATGGCCAAAGTAAAAGCCCCATGGCTGTTGTATGATTAGGTCCGTCTGCAATATCTTGGACCCCGTCAATTTTTATGGGTTTTCCTTGGCGTACCTTTACGCCTAAAGTATTTTCTGCGAGTGGAACAATATTTCTTAAGAGAGCACCACCGCCAGTCATAACAATCCCATAGGTTAAGGGATCTTTAATATCTGCCCGTGAAATTTCCCGGATGACCATTTGAAATATTTCCTGCATGCGAGCTTCAACATACCGTGAAACTTCTTGCTCCGGGATTGTTCGTTCTATTTGTCCTTCTTGGGATGGAATTTCAATTTCCAATTTGGGAGAAGACAAAGAGGCACGAGCAGATGCATATTTTATTTTAATATTTTCTGCATCTTCAATGCTTATTTGAAGCATAACGGCAATATCATGGGTTATACTGGAAGCCCCAATTGGAATAATTGCTGAATGGCGAATGGCACTGCCATGATATACAGCAATATTGGTTGTTGAAGATCCAATTTCTACAAGGGTAACGCCCAATTCCATTTCATCTTCATGGAGTGTAGCCAAGGCCGATGCTAACGGTTGAAAGACAAGCCCATCAACCGTGATACCTAATTCTTCAACACAACTAACTAAATTATTCATGGCCGTTGTAGCAGCCGTTACTAAATGTACACGGCCTTCTAATCTGCGGCCAGTCATCCCAATTGGATTTTTTATTTCTTCTAAAGTATCTACTAAATATTCTTGTGGAAGTGTATGAAGAATATCCCGATCGACTGGAAGGGAAACCGCTTGTGCCAGATCCAATACTTGATAAATATCCTCATCCTGAATTGCTCTTTCTGTAATACCGCTAGGTCCGCCACTTGCGCGATTTAAAGCAATTGCAGCTTGGGTATTTAAACACCGAATATGATCGCCGGTAATGGAAAGAATGGCTTTAGTAATTTTAATATTTGCCATGGTTTCTGCTTCGCTCATTGCCATTTCTAGTTTTTCAATCAATTCATTTCGATGGGTAATTGTACCTCGACGAATTCCAGAAGATTGAACGGTAGAAATTCCCAATAATTTTAGTCGCTTTGTATCCGGGATTATTTGACCAATCGCGCAAATAATGGAATTAGCACCAATGTCGAGGCCGACGGTGATTTGACGATCTTGTCCGTTTCGAATAGGGCTCATAATCGCCGCCCTTTAGCAATGATTTGATTTTCGTACCGCATATCCAAATAAGAAAAATCTGATATTTTTCTATCGCCCAATTCTTTCTCAAATTGTTTTAATATTTGAATTCGGGACCAAACTTTATCTTGTCCTAGATATATTTGAGTTGGTCGATCTGTTAAAATGAGTTCCATTTCGTTTTCAGAAGTCATTTTCATTTCTGACAAATTATTATAAAGGGATTCATATCCAATTTGAATCTTTGATAACCAATCAATGCATTCTTTTACTTTTACGGAAAGCGCTTCTTTCCCTGGCGGATATAATTCCGGTTCAGGATTAAAATTTGTTAAAATAGGTAAATTATAATTTCCAAGATTATCAACATCCGGCAATACAATCGCTTCTGCATCCAACAATACCATTGGATTTGTATTTAATAAAGCAATGGGCTGTCGTTCAAGAATCTCAATTTGTATCACCCCAGGATATTGGTGACTTACACGAGCAGCTTTCACGTAGGGATGACTTTCCATGAGTTCACTAATATCGTTTAACCTAATATCTCCTGGATTATTTCCAAGCATTTCTCTAAGTGTTGCTTCATATATATGGGAATTTAAAACTGTTGTTTTTCCAAATTTCACATTGGTGATTGCGAGAGACTGTTTATATCCGGACCACCAAAATGCTGCCCAGGTTAATGCAAATACACTAAATAGAGATAAAAAGGAAATCCCAATTTTTAACCATGGGTATTGTTGTTTTTTATGACGCATTATCACTGTCCAATTCTTGGGCATTAAATCCGATGGTTTTCACTTCTAATTCTAATTTTATTTCAAATTTCTCAAAGACTGATTTTCGTGCTAATCTGATTAAAGCTGTTATATCAGAAGATTTAGCTTTCCCATGATTCACAAAGAAATTTGCATGATGTTGTGAGATTTCGGCGTCGCCTACCTTAGTTCCTTTCAATCCGGTTTGGTCAATTAAGTATCCCGCAGCAAATTCAGGTGGATTTTTAAAAACTGATCCCGCTGATCTAAACTTAAGAGGTTGATTAGTTTTTCTACCTTGACTGGCTTTTGATTTTTTGGCTTGAATAATTTCAGGCAATTCTTCTTGAAGCTCGAATCGAGCTAACACTACAAATTCATCTGCGGCAATTGAAGAGAAGCGATAGGAAAAATCAATATCTTCCTGTGTTACTGTTTTGATTATCCCGGTCTTATTCATAATATCAACAGAGTGTAAGTAATTTGAAATCTCACCACCAAATGCGCCTGCATTCATAACAAGTGCGCCACCCAGTGTGCCGGGAACGCCAATTAAACTTTCCAGGCCAGTGAGGTTTCGTTTGATACATTCCTTCACGAGTCGACCTAACATGACGCCGGATTCGGCAAAGACAAGTCCATCCTTAAATTCCAACTGTGTCAATGCTTTTGCAGTCGTTAGTACAATTCCATCGATTCCAGAATCAGACACGAGGAGATTTGAACCTGAACCAATAAAGTGAGTTTGTATGGAATATTGGCTTGAAAATTTTAAAATCTCGGCTAGATCGTATTGATCTTTTGGCGTGATAAATGCTGACGCCGGTCCACCAATACCGTAGGATGTATGTTTAGACATGGGCTCATTTTCAAGTAGGGCTCCCTGGACGATGTTCCTTAATTCAGCCATATGCTTCACCCTTCAAATCCAAGTGTCTGCGATGCTAAATGAGATGTATAAGATTCACTATATCTCCAAATGCTCCCAGCGCCCATAGTTAGAATTAAATCGTTTGGATTAACAATGGGGTCTAATATTGTTTCTAATTCATCTAAATCTGCAAGATAAATACAGTTTTCGCCCATGGCTTTTTGACATTCATCTACAATTAATTTTGCAGTTACACCAGGGATGGGTTGCTCGCGAGCGGGATAAATATCTGTGATAATTACTAAATCTGCTAGCTGAAGAGCCTGAGCAAATTCACGAAAGAATTCTTGTGTTCGTGTAAAAAGATGAGGCTGAAATACTGCAATAACACGACGATCCCATCCGTTTTTAGCAGCCTTTAATGTAGCTTCAACTTCAGTTGGGTGATGTGCATAATCGTCAACAACGATAATATCGTTATGAATACCTTTAATATCAAAACGACGACGTACGCCTTGATAACTTGTCATACCCGATTGTATTGTTTCAAATGAAAGGCCCAATTCCAAAGCTAATACAACAGCCGCCAGAGAGTTCAGAACATTATGTTCACCAGGAACATTTAGTTGAATATCTCCTAGGTTTTCCTCCGCGCGAAAAACAGAGTATGTGGAAAAGTTCTCTTTAAATCGTAGGTTTTCCGCACGATAAGCCGCATCCCTTGACCGTCCATAGGTTGTCATGGGCCTTTCAATTTTTGGTAATATTTCTTGAACTGCCGGAGAATCTAAACAAACTATAATTTCTCCATAAAATGGTACAGATTGACAAAATTGAATAAAGGCATTTTTGAGATCGTTTAAATCTTCATAACAATCTGTATGTTCTAATTCAATATTTGTTATAATTCCTATTGTGGGTTTCAATGCCAAAAAACTTCGATCAAATTCATCTGCTTCTACAACAATGATATCCCCTGATCCCAATTTGGAATTTGTATTCAAATTTTGAACCAGTCCACCAACGACAAGCGTAGGATCTAATTCTGCATGTGACAAAATTGCACCAATCATGGAAGATGTTGTCGTTTTTCCATGGGTGCCACCTACAGCAATACTTGTTTCTTTTACATTAATTAATTCACCTAACATTTCGGCTCTTCGTATAACAGGAATCCCTTTTTGGCGAGCTTTCATGATTTCAGGATTTTCTAACGGGATCGCGCTAGAATAAACCAAAACATCTGAATCCGATACGTTAGCAGGATCATGACCAATATTTACATCAATTCCAATTTTTTTCAGGCGAATTACATTCTCATTTTCACTCATATCAGAGCCTGAAACTTTGAAACCCAAATTGAGAAGTAATTCTGCAATTCCGCTCATCCCGATTCCACCAATCCCAACAAAGTACACCTTATTAATTTTACGAAATGTCATGCCACCGCCTTGAATATGTGGTCAACAATTTCTTTAGTAGCATTGGGTCGGCCTAATTTTTTTGATGCGGTACTCATTTTATTCAATTCATTTTTATCATGTATCAAATTCATGATTGCGTGGAAGAAATCTTGTGCATGAAGCGACTTCTCAAATAAAATTCTTGATGCGCCCGCGTTAACCAAAGCTTGTGCATTTTTTGTTTGATGGTCTGCAGCGGCAGCAGGAAAAGGCACAAGAATACTGGGCTTACCGCATACGGTGATTTCGGCCAAGGTGAGTGCACCACTTCTGCAAATAATAAGATCGGCCATAGCATACGAATCTGCCATATTATGAATAAAGGGGACGACGCGAATATTTGATGAATCTCTATGTTTGTATTTCACATATTCTAAATCCCCAGTTTGCCAAAGAATTTGTAATCCAGCTCCAGCGATATTGGAAGCCACCTGATCCATCATTTTATTAAGATATGCAGATCCTTGACTTCCACCAAAGAGGAATAATGTTTTGGACTTTTCATCAAAATTGTATTCTTTAATTCCATCTTCTCGATGACCTTCGGTTATATCTTTGCGAACCGGATTTCCGGTTAGAATGGTTTCTGAATTTATTGCATCCTTGGCTTCATTGAATGCAACACATATAGTTTCTGCTTTTTCAGCAAACCACCGAGTTGTGATGCCAGGAATTGAATTTTGTTCTTGAAGAATAATGGGTAAAGGTTTATCTCTTTTAGACGCCAAGTATAAGGGCAGTGCTGCAGCATATCCACCTGTTCCAACCACAACTTGTGGTACAAAATCTTGAATAAGAGAGTTCATTTTTAACCAAGAGCGAATAATTCGTACAGGTAAAAGAAAATTTCTTCCAATGGACTGGAAACTGATTCCGCGTTGAAACCCACGAATAGGAAGAAGCGTATGCCAAACATCTTTCACAGGGAAAACCCGTGCTTCCATCCCAAATGTTGATCCCACATAATGAATTTTGGCTTCTGGTTCTCGGCGATGTATTTCTTCACCAATCGCCAAAGCGGGGAATAAGTGTCCACCGGTACCACCACCTGCAATTAATATTCTATAATTAGACATAATGACTTGGACTCCACCCTCGGTTTCCGCCAACTGTACGTCGTGCTTGAGAAATATTCAATAGAATGCCGATGAGAGCCATGTTGATCACCATCCCTGAACCCCCATAGCTCACCATGGGCATGGGTAATCCTGTTACAGGAAATAACCCCGTTACAACTGCTGCATTAACAAATGCATATAAAATCAAATTGAAAGAAATTCCAACGGCAAGAAAAACGCCAAATGGATCAGTACATTCTTTTGCGACTTTAAGTCCTCGAAAAAAAATAAGAAGGAAAAGCGTCAAGACGGGAACGGTCCCCAAAATGAAACCCATTTCTTCTCCAATAATTGCAAAAATAAAATCCGTATGCGGCGTGGGTAATAGATGGTTTTTTTCAATACTATTTCCAAGACCTACACCAAAAATCCCACCATTTCCTAGGCTGATTAAAGATTGACTTGCTTGGTATCCAACATCCGCACTATCACCAATTCCAAAAAATGATAATATCCGTTGTTTTCGATACTCGCGAGAGAGTAATACCGGAATTCCAATTAAAAGGGCAACTGCTCCTGCTAAAGAAAGTTGTGAAATTTTCGCGCCGCCAATAAATAGAATTAACACACCAATAATGCCAATCATCATAGCTGTACTATAATCGGGTTGAATTACAATTAATCCCATGGTAACACCCAAAACCACCAGAGCGGGTAGAAAACCCGTTTGAAAGTCAGATAAAAGCTCACGCTTCTTATCAACATAATATGCCATGAAAATAATGATAGCCATCCGAGCAATATCTGACGTTTGTAAAGAAACTGAACCGACAAAAAGCCATCTTGCAGGTTTATACCAACTATAACCATTTGCCAAATAATAAATCTTTGTGAGAATGAGGAGAATAATTGAGCCAATTAGAAAATAGGGTGCAATCTCTTTCAAACGGCGATAATCCAAAATTAAGAATCCAAATAGAAAAAATACACCCACTAACATCCGCTTGAGATGACCTTGAAGAAAAAGCATATCAGTTCGGCCATTCGAACTGGCAAATGATTCATACCAACTTGCACTGTAGAGCATAACTGTTCCCGTAACAGCTAGGACTCCTAGATAGATGAGAAGTTTTCGGTCATATCTTTGAATCAACATATCAATCATGCTATTTCCATTTCCTTGACCAAAGATTTGAAATATTGACCTCGTTCTTCAAAATTGGAAAACTGGTCGAAACTGGCGCAACCCGGGGACAATAATACAATGTCCCCAGGAGCGGCCAGAGTTTGAGCCGTCCTCACTGCGGAGTTAAGATCTGTAACTTGTACCGATCTTACCGCATCCCCTAATGCAGCTAAGATATGCTCACTGGCTTCTCCATAAGAGATAATATCTCTTACATGACTTGACAAGATATGTGGAAGGAGTAGCCGAAAATCTGCACCTTTTTTTTCCCGTCCGCCTAAAATCAAAACAATAGGATTTTTAAAACTGTCTATAGCAACAATTACGGACTCTAGATTGGTTGCTTTTGAATCATTTACGTAGGTTACGTCTTGAACAGTTTTTACGTTTTCTAACCGATGTTCAACACCCGTAAATGTTCTCATAATTTGAGAAATATGTTCATTCGTTATTCCCATTAAATGGGAAACTGTAGCGGCACCCAACATATTGGATAAATTATGTTTTCCTGGAAGAGCGATTTCATTTACATCAATTAATGGGTGACCACTTAAAGTTGTCAATTGAGTAGAATTCAATGAAAAAGTCGAGCCCTGTTGTAAAAGACTAAATGGAACTAATTTGGCTTCATGCCCATCAACGGCTAAGGTTAATTGTGGGTCATCAGAATTGAAAACAATATAGTCATCACGTCCCATATTTTTAGCCATTTTTAATTTCATATTCACATAGTTGTTCATGGTGCCATGACGGTCCAAATGATCTGGCGACACATTCGTATATAATGCAATCTTTGGACAGAAATGTTTGACAAATTCCATTTGAAAGCTTGAAATCTCTAGAATGAAGGCTCTATTTGAATTAGGCTGTTTTAATTCATTCAAAATTCGTTCGGAAAAGGGAATTCCAATATTTCCTGCCATCAATGAATCGATAGAATCTGATTGACACATTTCTGACAAAATATGAGTTGAAGTGGTTTTACCATTGGATCCAGTAACTGCAATAATCGGTGCATCACAAAACCAACTAGCAAACTCAATTTCACCCACAATGGGTATTCTTAAACTTTTTGCTTTTTGAACAATGGGTGCATCCGACGGAACACCTGGAGATATAATCCAAAGATCTGCATCATAGATTTTGTCTGATTGAATACCAGTCTCACTGGCAATATGATGATGTAAAAGATCCAACCCAGCATCACTAATATGGAATTCGCTGGATGGATCACTGGCAAAAACGTGTGCACCTAAATAGTTCGCTAATTTTGAAGCAGCAACACCGCTCAATCCGAGACCTATAACTGTGACATTTTTATCACGAATATTAATTGAATCTCTGTTGGAAATATCAATCATCGTATTTTGAAAGTTGTCAATGAAAAGAGAGCTAAGAGTAATCCAATAATCCAAAACCGAACTACTACTTTTGTTTCGGGCCAACCTGATAATTCAAAATGATGATGAATGGGAGCCATTTTAAAAAACCGTTTTCCTTCACCCGTTTTGGATTTTGTCAAATGGAAATAGGAAACTTGAATTATCACTGAAATGGCTTCCCAAACGAATACACCCCCAATAATAAAAAGAAGTAATTCTTTTTTCAATAAAACGGCAAGAGTCCCCAATGCTGCCCCTGTGGCTAATGATCCTGTATCACCCATAAAAACTTCTGCAGGGGATGAGTTAAACCAAAGATATCCTATACAAGCCCCAGCCATTGCTGCAGAAAAAATTGTTAATTCTCCCGCGCCAGGTAAATAAATAATATTTAAATAATCTGAAAAATCCACTCGCCCAGATATGTAAGCAATCGCAGCAAATACGGTAAAGCAAATAGCCAAAAGTCCCGCCGCCAACCCGTCTAACCCATCTGTTAGATTTACAGCATTTGATGTTCCAGTAATCACTAGAATTACCATAAGTGGGTATAACATCCCCAAATCAATTTCAATATTTTTCAAAAAAGGGACTGTCGTCTTTGTGCTGAATTCAGAAAATTCCGGTGTTGTCATAATCCAAAGACTTACAATAGATCCAAGAGCGATTTGCCCCGCCATTTTGTAACGAGCAATAAGCCCTCTTTTTGTTTTTTTAATTACCTTTAAATAATCATCAATAAATCCAAAAATTCCCATCCAAATGGTAGAAACAATAATGATTTGAATTAAGGGACTATTCAATTTTGAAAAAAGGAGGGTAGGGATGAGTACAGCCATTAATATGATGACTCCTCCCATTGTTGGCGTACCCCTTTTTTTCATGTGTGATTCAGGCCCTGTTGGACGAATTTCTTCGCCAATCTGGTTTTTATGTAGTATGTGGATAACCCAGGGCCCCACGATGAAACTTATAATTAACGCTGTGATCGCTGCAGAAGCAGCTCGAAATGTGATATACTCAAATAAATTGAGCGCAGAAAAAGATTCTTTTAATGGCGTGAGAATGTAATAAAGCATCAGGCTGGAAATACCCCTTGAATCACTTTTTCCATGGCCATACCACGAGATCCTTTAAATAATATTTTATCTCCGGAATGAATCAATTTTTTCAAGGAATCTATTAATTCATTTTTATTCTCAAAATGCTCATGTTGAATTCCATTATTGATTGCAGAATCTGTATGAATTGTATTCTCGCCCAAGGTAAAAACACCATCCAATCCTAATTCTGTGCATTTTTCTCCAATCTGTCGATGCTGATCTGTAGACGTGGGGCCCAATTCAAACATATCTCCGAAAACGAAAATTCTACGCCCATTCCCTGAAAAAGCTTTTAAATAATCCAACGCTGCTAAAGAAGAAATTAAATTAGCATTGTAAGTATCATCAATAACGGTTACATCGTTATACTGTTTTACTTGGCAACGACCCGTCGGTGGAGAAAATGATTGAATTTGATTTATTACATTTTTCCATTCCACTCCTAAAGTCACTGCAATAGCAGAAACAGCAATAATGTTTTTAATAAAGGATAAATTCTGGCTCTCTGTTGGAATATCATGAGCATCAAGAATAAGAGTAAGAGACCCATCTTCCTCTTGGTGAATATCTGCCGGAAAATCGCAGTCTGGTGTTAATCCAAATGTTATGGATTCGCCCTCGATATCCATCCCAACAATTCGATTATCTGCTTGATTCACGAATGATACCCCTTTCCCCAATGAACGGAAAAGGGCTTCTTTTTCGTGGGCAATCGTTTCGATTGAACCAAATCCTTCTAAATGTGCTGGCGCAATATTGGTAATAATTCCATGAGTCGGTTCAGCAATTTCACAAAGGACTTCAATTTCTCCAGGGATACTTGCGCCCATTTCTAAGATAGAGACTGTATGCTCATCATTCAATTGAAGAAGAGTCAGAGGGAGTCCAATAGTCGTATTAAAATTCCCTTGAGTGGCGTGTACATCATAGCTGCTTTGCAGCACATGTACGAGTAAATCTTTAGTGGACGTTTTTCCATTAGAGCCGGTAATCCCAATCACAGGAATATTGAATTGCCTTCGCCATGCATTTGCGATTTGTCCTATTGTTTCCTGCGGATCTTTAACTTGTACCTGTTGGAAATCTAAATTTATTTCTGGTTCTGAAATCAATGCGCAGGAAGAACCATTTTTTGCAACGGAAGCTAAAAATGAGTGACCATCGACTCGCTCACCTTTAAGAGCAATATAAAGATCACCTTCTTTCACATCGCGACTATCTGTTGTGATTCCCAAAATTGGATGTAAAAGTTTTTGGCCAGTGACTGTTTCAAAAACAGTAGAAAAATTTTCAGAATGAGGGAGAGTTATTCTCATTGATATGTCCGGATTATTTCCAAATCGGAGTAAAATTCTTTTTGTCCCATTATATCTTGATACTCTTCCCGTCCTTTTCCTAAAATAACAACAATGTCATTTTTGCTTGATCGATCTAATGCACTTTTCAATGCTTTACCTCGATTATCAAAAACGGTGAAATTAGTCTGAGTAAATCCAGAAATAATTTCCTGCGTAATTTTATCTGGATTTTCAGTTCTAGGATTATCGGGTGCAATAAAACAATGGGTTGAAAATAATTCAGCGATTCGTCCCATTTCCGGTCTTTTGCTAACGTCCCGATCACCACCTGCACCAAATACAACCAATAGGTTCGTACTCTTTGTTCCCAATTCCTTTAAAGTCCCCAATACTTTCTCGTAAGCATCGGGTGAGTGAGCGTAATCAATAATGGCTGTTGCATCAGATGCCAATTTGAATGATTCCATTCTACCCGATATTGGAGGACAATTAGAAATCCCATTTTCAATATGGCTTTTTTCTAGTCCAAGGGCATAAGCCACAGATACGGCGGCTAAAATATTTTCTGAATTGAATTCGCCCACTAAATTTGACTGAATTTTAAAATTCATTGACCCGGCAGAAATAACACCCGTGATTCCAGAAATTGATAGTGTCAAATTTGTGAAATGAATCGATGAACTATTTCCTTGTGAATAAGATAAGGTTGGCGCATTTGTTTCTTCTGCCATTCTCTTTCCATTCGGATCAGAATCATTCACAATCGCAGTTGAATCAAAAGGCAGCATCCTAAAAAGTCGCGCCTTGGCTTGGTAATACGATTCCAATGTAGAATGATAATCCAAATGCTCAGGGCTTAAATTTGTAAAAAGAGCAACATCGAACTCCACGTCTGCAACCCTGTATTGATACAATGCATGGGAAGAAACTTCCATGACAATGTGTGAGAAATCCG
>TARA_B110000495_G_scaffold203687_1_pt1 | contig 30523 bp, 20 predicted proteins | sample TARA_B110000495 | Tara Oceans TARA_B110000495 (sample SAMEA4398219) | marine metagenome | biome: Polar Biome; feature: [MES] marine water layer (ENVO:01000295) within the mesopelagic zone...; material: water (ENVO:00002006), including particulate matter (ENVO:01000060) such... | reverse complement strand
ATTCGGCGCGGCATGATTGGAAATCGATTCACTGCGCAAACGAATGAACACCCTCTCATTCAAATGCGCTGGCGCAAGCAAGCAACGAAAAACGAGATCAATCATTCGGATCGGCTGTCTCGCCGTAATCCCGCAGTAATTTGGCCATCTTCGGACGGTTTTCCTGGATTTTGTCCAGTGCGAATTCTCTACCGGTTGATTTCCCTATGCCCTTATAAAATTCCGCCGTTCGCTTGTTCCAGTCCGAAGAAATGACATCGACAGGCACCCGACCATCGCCATTTTTCTTATTCCGATCCGCACCTTGTTCGAGCAATATTTGAACAAATTCGAAATCGCAAAGAAATGCCGCTATGTGAAGCGGCGTGTTTCCGTCTCGGTTACTCCCTGAAACCCTCGCACCTTTTTGAATCAGAAACTTACCGATCTCGACATTTCCCAACAACGCGGCCTGACCAAGCGGCGTGCTGCCGCTTTCAGGATCGCGGGCACTGACATTAGCGCCCCGACGAATGACATCTCTGACTTTTTTCAAATCGTTTTCAGCAATCGCATCCCACAACCCTAGTCGCGACGGAACTCGATCTCTTCGTATCTTCCTCTCCGCAGCAGTTGCCGACTCTCGATCAGCTGTAACATGAAAAATGAAATCATTACTAAAGAGACCATTCGGATTTTGAACCTGAAGCATATGCAAACCTTCAGGTGGCAATTCCATTAACTCAATTTCCACGCCGTCTCCATCGATCTCCACGCTGCCGGCGACTCGTCGCCCATCGACAATAACGACCGCGCTTTCCACGACATGCCGCCCGCTGATCGACATTTGCAAATTCCCCTTATACAAAAAAGGGAATTTCTGATGCCCCCGTTGTGCGTGCAATGACCCCTTGGTCCACAACGCAGGTTGGGGCGCCTGATCCCGATGGTCGCTTGCATGCCTTGCGGTGAATGTGCCCACGAAAAACTCTTGTTCCGCTAAATTAAACAACTCTTCCCGCGAGTACGATTCACCAAATTGAAAGGATCTCGACGTAACGATATTGGTCGTTGACACCTTAGATTCTGTATCTATCTTTCGATACTTTCCACCTTCGAATGCCTCATCAAACTGCAATTGTACCGGCGTAGACGAATCACGATCGAGGAACGTGCCATCGACCTGCAACACCACGGCCCCCTCGGCAGATGATCCTTCGAGTGCCTTGAGTAAGTCAATAGATCGTCGGCTTTTCGCCGTGGAACGATTCAACGTCAGCTGTCGCCCCAGCGCCCCCGAAACTCCAGTGCTTCCTTCGAGCACCATCTTCCAAACCGGATTAAATCTCGCTCGACTCCCCCAAGACATTCTCCAAATCCGCTCTTCATCCAACCCGCCCTCGGCAATCCGGCGAAAGAAAGGAAACTCGATGATGTTTAAGCGTCCTTGCGGTAAAATGAGCCACCGGTCGTAAGCCCCTCGCCATGTCGGGGCATCCATACCAGTTCCCGGTGTGTTGGTGCTCACTAAATAAGGCATCCGATGGCAGTTGCCGCAGACATTGAATCTTACCTTCGAGGGATCGTCGTCACCCGAAATATGGAATAGTTCAAAACCTTTCTTGGCTTCCTGTGACAGAACATTCGTGTAGGCTCGTCGCTGCGCCGGTGGGAATGGGATATCAAGAAGAAACTGAGACAATGCGTCGCGCTCGACTCCCGACAGAGCTCCCGGCTTACCTTCATCATTGATCACATTCAAGCCGACACTGGTCATGGTGGAAGAAAGCGATCCATCGACGACATTTCGAACCGTCGAGACAGGAACATCCGGGTCGCTATTAGGTTCTACGTGAGCGTGAATGCTTGCGCTGTTGTTTCCCCCATATGGATCGCCGGGAATTCCATCCCAGTGAAACGGAGCTGTATCGCGAAGCCCCCGTAGCGGCATGGTCGATCTCGGCATAATTTGATCGCCACCAGTGACCACGGGGGTTTTCAAAACCCAAAGCAGCTGATCTGTATGCCCATCAGGATGGCAACTGGCGCACGAAAAAGTACCGCTCGTCGATGCCCTTGCAGAATTAAAGACAGCGCGGCCTTTTTTGTATTCGGCTGGTGTCGGATCCTCCAGCGCAATCGTCTTAGTCACGATCGGTTTAGCCGGATTCTTTAGTTCAACGATCGAAACAGTGTTAGCAATGCTATTATGAACCCAAGCCCGCGAAGCCTTTCCCGTTTTTTCTGATTCAAGCGCGATTCCGCGAGGCACCGAATCAACTTTAACCCGGCCTAAAACTTGACCCGTATTAGGATCGACCGTAAATACTTTGTCCGAACCCGCGGCCGAGGCGACCAGAATCTGATCATCGTCACTGACCGCGATTGCAAAAGGCGTCGCGAGCGCCATTGCTGCGTCTATTTCAGCTGGAGGTGCCGGCTCCAAATCGATGAATTCCGGTGGGCTCGCCTTGGAACCGTTAAACTCAATTCTCGTGATCTGATTTAAAAAAGCCCGATTTTCCAACTCTGCCAAACCATGTTTTTTTGTTCCAGCTCGACCGTTAACATCGTTGCGGGCGTCCGTCTGAGCGACAAAAACGCGACCTTTGGAATCAACGGCGACACCGTAGAGCAAGGTACCAATCGAATCGACGACTTCGATTAATTCATCCGTCTTAGTATCGAAAACGAAAAGGTCTCGGTCGGGGACCTCCGGATGCTTGATGATATCAACCACATGCCCCAAAGAAAGAACATTGTTGTTCGATATTGAATGATCCCAAGCATCAAAAGTCACTAGATCGCTTCCGATCGCTTCCTGTTTACCACCCGAAAGCTGTGTCTGGTTGTTGGATTCAAAAGGTATCACATATAACCGATCCCCCCGAACGGAAATCGCCCGAGGATCCTGTCCAACAATTTCCAAGCGTTTAACGAGTTTTCGTGTCGGGACGTCAATCACCGCAATCTCATTTTCCGCCGAAAGCGCGATGTAGGCTTTCTCATTACTCGCAAATGCAATCCCGACAGGTTCATCAAAATAGGTAGCTCGACTCCCTTTTTCAAACGCCTGAATCGTCGCGACAACCTGCAAATAAGTCGGGCTGCCCGGTTCAATATCTACGACGCTGACCGAGTCGGAAATATGATTGGCCACCCATACTTCTTTGGCATCCGGGCGGACAGCAACGCTTACCGGATCGATTCCAACATTCACCCGGTGCACAACTGCCGCACTCGCCTTATCAATGATGTCGAGGGTATCGGCGGGCGTGTTTACAGCAAAAACAAAATGATCACTAACCGCAATAGGAGAGGCATGAGGACTCATGTAGCTCCGGTTGCCAATCTCGCTCGGCTCGCGAATTGATTCGATTGAGCTCACGGACCGGAAAGACCGCTCTGCTGAAAAAGTATGGTTCGATTTTTTATCGAATGTCACAGTGCCGGCAAAAACACCGCCCGCGACCGATACAACGACAAACAGAATGCCTGTCCATTTCATTCGAACCACCTTGTTAACTAGGACTGATTACACGGTTTCACTTTTTCTTTGCGTCCACAGGCATTTTGGCAACACTTAACTTCTCGAGTTGCTCGACGATTTGCTTGCCGTGCTCTCGCAAATTTACTTTTGACTCCACGTATGCAATCTTGCCGTCTAAGTCGACGAAAATTGTCACACGCTTCGATCGTTTTCCTCTTTGAATTCCGTACGCTGATGCGACTTTACTGTCGGTATCACTAAGCAACGGATAATCTAATTCGAGCTTCTCTGCGAACTCCTTGTTCTTTTCCAGAGGATCGCAACTTGCCCCAAAATATGCCACGTTGAACTTCTTCAAATCTTTGCCGCTTTCACGAAGCGACTTACATTCCATCGCTCAGCCGCCGGTTAACGCCATCGGGTACCAAGCCACGACCACAGCCTTCTTTCCTTTAAAATCTGATAGCTGGTAGACCTTGCCGTCACTGCCTGTTAGTTTCCAATTCGGAGCGGGGTCGCCCACCTTTAGTTCCTCACTTGGGGTGGAGTTGTTGTTGCCCGCCATCGCCTCGCTACCTGCGCTCACCATCGCAATGATTAGCGCACCAAAAGTAATCAATAACTTCATGCTACTCTTCCTATGTCTAATATTTTCGTTTGAATCGCGAGTTCCCCGGGAAACCCGCGGCTACGATTTCCAGTCGCCTTAACAGCATCCATTGAGACATCTTAACCAAATTAATCCCACGCGCGTTTCGATCCCTCTACGCGACCACATCGAATCCGCTCCAACACCCACAACTCAGTCACTTTACGCCACGTTTATTGCCCTTCAGAAATACAATAGAGACTCTTCTCCCCGCGTAAAAACAATTGTTTTCCAACCAAAGCTGGCGACGAGTCAATCCGCTCATCCAGTTGGTTAACCGCAAGCACGTCAATCCGATCAGTACGATTTAATACAACCGTCTTTCCGCTTCGCCCGGTCAAGTAAATACGATCCTGCGCCCCGACGGGCGAAGCATAAATGTTTGACAATTCCGGCAACCGTGTTCGCGATAAAATCTCTTCTCCCGTCTTGGCATCGAGACACGTCAATATATTTCGATTGGACTGGCTGAAATACAACATCCCATCATAAAGCAACGGGGATGGAATGTACGGGGTTCCCTGTTGCTTCTTCCAGACAACCGCATCGGTATCCGTGATGTCGCCAGTTCCGGTAATTTTCATCGCCAACAATGAAAATCCCTCGTACCCGCTCATGCAGTAAACCACATCTCCCTGAGTAACCGGACAGGGAATCACGTTTCCTGTCAGCCCCCGGCATCGCCAAATAACATCTCCGTTAGCCAGATCATAACTGCGAACCTCATTCGACGCGGCTGTGATTACCTGTGTTCTACCCTCGTGTTCAATCACCCGCGGCGTCGCCCAGGCGTTCGGCTCGTCCCGCTTTTTTTCCCAAAGTGTATTGCCCGTTTCTGAATCAAGAACCGAGATAGTCGATTGTCTCGAATGGTCCCGAACCACGACAAGCTTTCCGTCATGGACTACCGGCGAGCAACCCTCTCCAAGACTCGAACCGACAAACGCCTTTCCTAAATCCCGCTTCCATAACGGATTCCCGTCGAGGTCAAAACAATAGAGCCCCGCAGACCCAAACCAGCAGTACAACCGCTTCCCATCGGTCGTCGGCGAGGCCGGTGCGAAATCATTATCGCCATGATGTCCTTCGTGTGGAATCCGCTCGTCCGCCACGCGGCGCCAGAGCTCTTTCCCAGAGTGACGGTCGAGGCAAATCACCACAAATTGGTAGAACGCGTTGGGAGTTTTTATATCGAAAAAATTACGCTTGGGTTGATCTTCAGGATAGGGAATCGTGGCGTCTACCTTGTCAGTTTTAATGGCAGTCAACAAAAACACTTTGTCTTTCCAAATAATCGGCGTCGAACCGCCTTCGCCGTCGATACTGACCTTCCATTGAATATTTTTGGCTTCACTCCATTCCAGCGGCGGCTGCGCTGTTGCTGAAACACCCGTGACGTTGGGTCCGCGCCAATGGTGCCAAAACTCACCTGCGTCAGGTAGCGATTGAGCGTTCCCAGCTTCGACAAAAATAAACGAAACACTGATTACTAAAAATACCGCTATCGGAACATAAAATTTCATACTTGCGATTCCTGCTTGAATGCTAAAAACGTCTGATGATCACGACCAAGATAAAGCTCCAGTACTCGTTGCAAAACTTTCGGTTGGGACACCCATTTTGTTTAGCATCGTGACATATAAATTACTGAGGGGCTGATTGTTTTTTCGATCAAAGGCCACATAGTTTCCGTGCTGAAAACCACCACCCGCAAGAAATACCGGGAGATTACTGGGGTCATGGGCGTTGGCGTTTCCAAGGTTACTGCCGAACATCACCGTCGTCTTGTCGAGTATGCGCGAACCCGATTCCTCTTTGGTTTTTAGTTGATCCAAAAGTTCTCCGTAGCAACCAAGGATCGCAGTTTCGATTTTTTTCAATTGCTCGATTTTGACCTGATCCCGTCCATGGTGCGAGAGATTGTGGTGTTCTGACTCGACGCCTTCGATTTTGGGAGCCACGTGATGGTCTTGAATAAAAACACTGACGACTCGCGAGGAATCGGTTTGTAAGATCAATGGAATCATCTGAAATAGGAGGCGAGTTCTCCCAATCAAATCGGCTTTATCGTGAATATCTTGGGGACACAGGGCCGTCGTTTTTGGCTTTGGCCGATCAAGCCAAACCTGCGCAGCGGCCAGATTCTGCTCAGCATCCCGAATGGACGAAAAATATTCATTAAGTCGATCCCGATCCGCCGCTGTTGCGGTTTGCTGCATCGACTTGGCCTGCTCGCGCAATTCATCAAGAATACTTTTCCCTTGAGTTAGTTTCAGCTTTTGTAAACGCAGTTCTCGAGCATTTCCCTGTAGGAATAAGTTAGTAAACAGACGGGCTGGACTATACTCTGCCGGCACCATGACACCACTGCCATTGTAGGACTGGCTGTCGGGCCCCTCGCTGCTGAGCATCACCGAGGGAAATCGCGTCACGTGGCCCAGATGCCTCGCGGCAACCTGATCCACCGAAACGGAATTTTGAAACCCATCTTTACCAGGGTTGCGAGCACCACTTAAAAATGTCAGTTCCGTTGCATGCTCTCCCCCTTGGTCGACATGTGATAGCCCGGAAAACAAAGTGAAATCGTTTCGGTGGCGTTTAAGATGATTCAGATATTCGGTAGCTTCGTAGTTCGGCTCCGTGGTTTCAGGATAAAGCGCCGGGCCGTGAAGCCCCAATGCCGTGCAAATACAAACCATTCTCTCCGGCGGCGCATCGGTGCCCTCTCCCCATGCGGGTTGCATCGACTCTAGCCACGGCAAAGCCAACGAAACGCCAGCACCGCGGAGGAAGGTCCTCCGATTTAATTTTTTCTTCATTCCCGCAAACCCTTCTAGCCGCCCAGCAGCCAGCCCGTAATTACAATTTTACTTGTTAAGGAACAAATCGCTCTGCACCATCGCATGGATCATATCTCTGACACCACTGGATTCGTTACAATTATCCTCTGTCATTTTATGAATTTTATCTCGGTCCGCGAATTGAATTTCCGCGCCGGTCGAGTAAACCACGAGTTGTGTCAATAAATTTTTAGCGACCAAAGATCTCTGATCCATTAATATCTGTTTGTATTCCCTGATTCCGTTGAACGCGACTCCCGTTTCGGTAACCCCTGCCGCATCTACCTCAGGCCCCTCCCGGTATTCATCAATCGGCCGACCCCGAAATTGGCGCTTCGTTCGTTCACCCTTGCCCGTCGAGCGATACCGTGTTCGATACCCACCGATTGGATCAAATTGTTCCAACGCAAATCCGGGAGGATCAATCGTTCGATGACAACTCGCACAGGATGCCACATCGCGATGGGCTGCGAGGGTTTCACGGATCGTCGTTGTGCCTCGTGTATCCGGTTCGATCGAACCAATATTAGGGGGCGGCGGAGAGGGAGGTGTACCGAGTAATTTATCCAAGACAAAATCTCCCCGTTTGACAGGAGAAGTCACGGCTCCATTCGCCGTGACTTTCAGAATACTCGCCTGCGTCATCAGGCCGCCTCGCACACTGTTCTTGGCCAGTGAAACCTTGACCATTTCTTCACCCTCAGCCAGCATTCCATAATGTTCAGCCAAACGTCGATTCAAAAAAGTGAAATCGGAATCAATTAAATGGTCGGTACTCAAATTCTTATCAATCAGTTCTCGAAAGAATGCGCGCGTCTCGCCCAGCATCGCCTGCCGAAGGTTGTCGTCGTATTCCGGAAATAATTTGTCATCGGGAGTCGTCGCATCTATTTGCCCTAAACCAAGCCATTGGTTGAGAAAATCATCGATAAAACGATTTGATTTTTTATCGCCCAACATTCGATTCACTTGTCCCTCTAAAACCTCTTCGTCCTGCAACATCCCTTTGGCCGCCAATTCGAAAAGCTCATCGTCGGGCATGCTTTTCCATAAAAAATAGGATAAACGTGTCGCCAATGCATAACCCTCTAGCTTCCCTGGAGCCCCGGCGTGATAGAGAAAATGAGGAGAACTGATCATCGTTTTAAACGGTACTTGAATCGCTTCATGAAGGGGGCGGCGAGCCTTTAATTCCGACATCGCTAACCCAACGAGCCTATTCAATTCTTCTTCTTGGAGTGGCCGTCTAAAAAGTTGATGACCGAGAGTTGAGATAATATCTCGAACTTGATCTGGTTCGGATTTCAGATACTTAGGATTGAAATAACGAAATCCACTGGAGGATCGCTTCTCTTCGTATTGCTGTGTCTGCAAAAACGTCCGGGTACTTGCCGGTGGCCACTGAGACTCCAAAGGGCCTTGTATTTTTAGCCACTTAATTGCCAAACCTTCACCTCGGTAATTCTTTGCACCTCGAGCTCCATATATTTCCCGGCCGTCTGCCTGGCAATCGTGATCGGCCGGTGCGGGGTAGAAAAAATCGGCTGGCGTAAAAAAATGGGTCAACTCAATTTGGCGTGTTTCGCCCGGAGGGAGATCAAAGGAACCAATCAACTCGGAACCTCCTTGCTGATCAGAGCCTTTGTAAATCTGAAATGAAACAACCGTATCGGCCTGATAGCCGTAAGCCTCCGCGGTAATGCGATAGAGCCCTGGGGATTTGGGTCGATAACCCATATTATTAGACTGAGCCACGTGTGGCTTTCCATCAAAACTAACCCAAGCTCCGTCAGCCAATTTGACTGTCTGACCGCCGTTCCGTATTGGTCGCTCAAACCACATCGTTGTGTAGGGATGCGTTTGATACTTCATCTCAACCGGCTCTAAGTTTGGCCTCGGTCCCAGTTGAATCGCCTCGTCCATCGCAACATCTGCCGCTTTTAAAAAACCTTGCAGATGGACCGCAGACATCCCCTGCTGGCGAGCTACCGTGTCGAAGGAGGACGACCGATTTTCAGGAGGAAGATACTTGGCAAAACTTCCGTGAATTCCAAACAAATCATGCAGTGAATATTCAAACTCAAGCGGGGACAGGCGGCGCGTCGGTACGCGACCAAATTCCTTTTGATGATTTTGACTAGCGTTGCGAAGGCTTGATTCCAATGCAGCTAACGCGGCATCTAAGATCGCCGCCTCTGGTCGAGTTTCATCCGCGGGAGGCATTTCGCCAATTTGGACTCGATCAAAAACGTGCTCCCAATTTCTAAATACAACTGGATCCGAAAGATCATGGCCTAGCGTCGAAAGATCTAGTCCAGATTCACTTGCATCACTGTGGCAGGCAAGACAAGAGGATTCAATCAAAGGCTGCACTTGCTTGACCCATTGGTCTTCGGCGAATCCATTGGCGGCCCACAGTCCGATTCCACTCCAACAAACAACAGCTAAACTCAAACGAAGAGAATGACGAATAGATTTCATTTTGTCACCTCCTCACCAAAAGCACAAAGTGACGAATGCGTCCGCACATAAATGACTCCATCGACAATGGCAGGGGTCGCGAAAACGTCTTCTTCCATGTCGTTTATCGCAAGAACTTCTGGATTCACTCCCGTGGAAATCACGCTGATCTTTCCATCTCCAGCAGTGCAGTAGATTCGACCACCAGCAATTAGAGGAGACGCATAGTGGGTTCCCTTGCCTCCCGTCCGCTTTCGGTAAACCCGCTTACCCGTCGCAATTTCAAGGCAACTTAATACTCCGCCGTTCTTGACAAAATATAGATACTTGCCATCACTGACAGGAGAGGGAACCTCGGAAATCCCCTGTGTCTCTAATGTACGAATCTGATCGACTCCCAGCATGCCATCACTCTTAAGTGGAATGGCAAGAATGCCGTGGGTTTGATAGTTCGCACGAAATTTCTCAATACCTTTTAGTTGTCGACGCCATTCGTCAGCCGACAATTTAGCATCTTTATTTTGATCGGCGCGTTCAAATCTGATCTTGGCACCGTTCATCGGGGCTTCCATACCATCGGGTCGGTGGAAAATCCAAAGGTCGGGAAGCTCTTTTCTACTGATGGATCCGTCGCTGTTACTGTCGTGATCGGCAAGTAATTTTTTGAACGAAGGAAACTCCGGACGCAAAGACGGTTCCCCCAGTTTGTTCCAGGCTGCAACGAGCACTTCATCCCCCACCAACACAGGCGTACTGGTGCCGGTCGTTGCACATTTCATCTCCCACACCTTTCGCCCGCTCTCCAATTGATACGCCTGTATCGACCGCGCTGCATGCACAATGACCTGGTCCTCGGCAACGATGGGGCAAGCAGTGCACGCCATTTCACCACTGAATTCTTCATCCTGCGCCACGCGCCACTGCTCTTTACCGGTCATCTTGTCGACCGCTAACAAAAAATGATCGACGTAATTGCCGCGATACAAAATAACCTGACTGCCGATAATGGCCGGAGACGTCGCATTTCCTCCAAATGATTTGGCGACCGGCATTTTAATTTCCCAAATCAATTTTCCACTCACGTCATAACACACCAGCCCGTAAGAGCCAAAATAAGCAACGACTCGTTCCCCGTCAGAGGTCGGCGTGCTACTTGCTGGGTTAAATGAGGGATGCCCTTTTTCAAATTGCTCAACCTGAATTTCATTTTTCCAACATAATTTTCCGCTTGATTTTTCATGACAAATCACAGCAAGCTTTTTTTGAGCTTCGTCATAGGAAGTCAGAAAAAGATGGGGGCCGGCAATGCACGGCGAGCTATGCCCAGCGCCGACATCTATTTTCCAAAGTTGATTTTGGCCGGGAGAGAACACTATCGGCGGCGAACCGGTTCCAATTCCCGATGAATTCTGCCCGCGAAACTGTGGCCAATCGGCTCGGCAATTCGGCGCTACCAGACAACTGATTAAAACCGCCAAACCGACGACCAGAAAACTCCACCGCAATGACAAGTTTAAGGGGACCGGTTTGTGACAAGTTCTCAAAGTTTTCAAAGTTCTCATTGTTTCGTTTTCCCTTCACTCTCTACGAAGGCCAGCAAATCAAGAATTTCATCGCGGGCAAATGTCTCTAGCAATCCTTCGGGCATATTAGAAACGCTTGAAATGCGCCGCTCATCGATATTAGACTTCTTTACAACATCGATTTTTGTCGGTTCCAACGGATTGGAAAGTAATCGTACCGACTGCTCATCTTCGTCTGCCAACAAGCCGGAATGTACTGTTCCGCTGGTCAATAAAATAGCAGACGTTTGAAATTTTTCGTTAATCAGAGCAGAGGGCTCGATCTGAGCAGAGGGCTCGAGAATCTGACGAAGCAACGCCTCCCTTGGGAATCGCTTGCTAACGCCACCGTCCATTGCGGGCCAATGCTCTTCGCCCACGCCTCCAGCGCGATGGCATTTAATACATCCAGCTTCGCTGAAAATCTGCCGCCCATGCCCAACCGTCTCCATATGCTGGCGCCCGGTGAGCAAAACAGCATGCGACGGCGAACAAACATTCACACCCGAATAAGAATCGGTAAACCGAATACCGTTTGACGCCAAACGATCCAAATTGGGAGTCTTCACGGGGGCGCCATCCCAGTCGATGTCTCGATAACCTAGATCGCCTGCTAACAAGACAATGGCACTGGGCCTTTCATCTGCATCAACCTGACTCGGAATAACCCACCCACTACAGCCCAATAGAAATCCGACTAGCATTTGGAATATAAATTTTGTCTGTTTTTTAGCCATCGGCTTTGCATTCTAAAGAACTGCAATCGATAATAATACTCAAACCAAGAATCGTTGCCGCACCGCCGATCTCTCGAACCCATGTCATCCCACATAGTCGAAATCACCTGGCGAGGCCGCCACCTTTGACTTAAAAGGGATGCAACAACGAATTTTACTTCCACCTCAGTTCTCTGGCGTTGACTCCCGAAGTTCTACCTTTTCAAGCTCAAGCCCAGCTTGATCCCAAAGCGTATGACACCAAACATCCGTGACAGTCAGGCCAAGCGGTACGTCGGGAAGCTTGTGTTTAATTTCCAGTAACGACGGATCTAACGTAAAATCTTCAGCATCTAAAACCAGCTCAAAATTCTCATTGACCGGCAAATCCTCCCCCGGCAACCGGACCTGAAATCGCCCAGCAAAATCACCATTGAGGCGTTGCAGGGTGAACCCCACATAAAGTGACTGACTCTTAACGGCGGTACGCCCCTTGACGAACAACTGACTCCCCCGCCGCAACACCACGGGCGGGCCATCCCCACTGACAACTCTCAGGCTTGTACAATAGATGGTTCTGCCACTGTCTTGGACTGTATGTGGGATCGATTTGACTGTTGGCTTGCGGCCCTCCCTCGGATTCCCAGGCTGCCACTCGCCATACACGCCCTTTGGCCCCAGCGCCAGACGATCCTTCCAAAAACCAACGGTCTCTGGAACTCGTTCCAGCTCGAACAAACGATCGGCGGCGGCAGTTACCCGATGTTTCGCCGGCACATCGAGCAATTGTCCGTCGCTCAACCGTTTCACGCGAACTTTTCCCTCGCTGACATTTAGAAATGTCGATGCCAACTCCGAAGCGACTTCGAATTCTGTGCCCAGCACCTCGAGAACGGCAGAACGGGTGTAGACCAACATTGGTTTGCCAGCTGGTTGCGATTCTACTTTCGCAGAAAAACTACCCTCTATTAGATGAAGCTTTTTTTGACCTTGGTCTGAAAATATCAATCTCGACTGGCCCGCCATTACCACCCGAGACCCGTCCTTAAACTCCAATTCAAACCAGGATTCCGGCGACTGGCCGTCGATTGTTCCGCCCGGCAATTTCGTACCAACCGTCAATTCACTAAAGACGAGACCACTATCTCCAGTCCACTGAAGCGGGCCGCTCAAGCCGGTGATTTTTGCAATTTGCCTATCTTCCTGCAGATCAGATTCTTGAGAATCAAGCACCCACTGCGTCGCCAAGAGAGCCAGCACCAAGGCTGCGGCCACCAGGATCGCGCCACTCCACGAATCGGAGAACAGTCTTTTTCTATTAGGAATTGGTGCAGAGCGTGGATGTTGGCAAGCCTCGCTTCGTAAAACATCGGCCAACTGAACGTCAAAAAGACTACTGGCAACCAACCGCTGCCGGGCCTCGGGAAACAAATTGAGCAACTCAACTAACTCTTCGATCTCAGCTTCGCCAAGCTCATCGCTTAGCTGAAGCGAAACCAAGTAATCCAGTCGCTGCTGCTCAGAATCTTCCAAATTCAATTTATCATTCATTCGACGTTTCTCACATTAATTTCGACACAGTCTCGCAGTTGTTTTTTTTGACGGTAAAGTGACTTTCGAACTGCTTCCAAGCTCATCCCAATCTTTATGCCAATCTGCTCATAACTTAAACTTTCAGCGAACCGACTTTGCAAAATCTGCCGTCCTTGGTTGGTTAAATTGCCAAGACATTTAATGAGCGCTTTTCTTCTTAATTCGCCCTGACTCGGCTGGTCCGCCAACAAGAATTCATCGAATGCAGAATCGATCGAATCTTCGAGTAATCTCATCGCAATCGTTCTGTCTTTGTGGTGTTTGTGTTTGATTCGAAGCGTTTCCAGCCTGACGATGGAGCGGCACCAAGCCATAATCGAAGTGCCCTCAGTAAACTGGTCGTATTTTTTTACGACGGTCAACATCGCATCCTGAACCGCATCATCCGCCGTTGAATAATCGCCCAGCAAAGCGTAGGCGTAGGCAGTCAACTGAACGCGACACTCGAATGCCAGTTTTACAATCCGATCTCGTTTTTCTTCTTCTTTTGCGTTCATCGGTAGTAACCAATTTGATTGCCGTTTCGTGGACAAGCTAATATTATTTTTTGTATCGTTACGCTTTTGTATCGTTACGCAAGACTGCTCTTTATTCATGCCTCAATGCTTCGATTGGATCCATCGAGGCAGCCTTCATCGCGGGATAAAGCCCGAAAACCACCCCCGCGCCCACCGATATAAATAGGGATAACCCGATCGACCATGGCGCGATCCGTGGTTCCAACGTCGAAACAATCGGGGGCAGCATATCGGGGGAAGCGATGGACATGACCCAGATAAACAATCTAAACAAGGGGCCACACATCAAACCAAAAACAACTCCCATCAATCCGCCAGCTCCCGTCAGAACAAGCGTTTCTGCCAGAAACTGCTGGATGATATCCAATTGGTTTGCACCCAAAGCCCGCCGAATACCGATCTCTCGAGTCCGCTCGGTGACTGTCGCCAGCATGATATTCATGATCCCAATCCCGCCGACTAACAACGAAATTCCAGCAATCACGACGAGCAACACATTGAACATCGCCTTCGTACGTTCCGCCTGTTCCAAAAGCTCTTTGGGAACGACGACCGAATAATCTTTGGTCTTATGAAACTTCTTGAGATCCGAATTGATAATCGCCGCTGTGCTATCGACATCTTCAACATCGGCAACGCTGACCGTGATTTGGTTCAGTTGAATAATTTCCCCTTCAAAAGGAAACGAGCCTCCGCTTGAAGTCCGCCGCATTACCCAATCACCAATTCGCATCCGAAACGTTTCTAACGGAATATAAGCATCGAGGTTATAGTCTCGGGCATCGAGACTCCCGCCGATCGCGGCTGAGGCGGCGCGCGCTCGCGTTTGCCCAATCACTGTATAAAACTCTGATCCCACCCAAATTGTTTTTCCGATGGGATTCTCATAAAGAAACAATCGCTTTGCCGTTTCGTCCGCCAACACGATAAATTTTTGACCACTGTCTCGTGGCTTTATCCATCGACCTCGCGCAATATTCAACCGGTTCATATCGAGGTGCTCTTGGCCACAACCGACCAACTTGGCTTCAACGCTTCGATTCTTGTAACGCAACTCGAACCGAGTTTCGCGCATCGCGATGACCTCTTCGACTCCCGGAACAGTCAAAACAATTCGTTCGAAATCCTTTCTCAACAGACCGTATTTTTTCACACGGCTATTCGCCGACTCGTCCGTTGCCCCCGGATCTACCGTGCGAATAATTATGTTTCGCGCACCGAGCTCAAGAATTTGTTGTTGAGCGCGATAACTCACTCCCTCGCCCATGGCGACCAACCAAATTACAGCCGTCGTCCCGATAAAAATGCCAAGTGCTGCTAATCCAGCTCGCATTTTTTGCAGCAACAGGCTTTTGATGCCTAGTTTCAAAGGTCGGCGAAAATCAATTTTTATCATGGAATAAAACAACGGGTGGGCTCACACCTCCCCCTTGATCTCCCCCAACTGCCACTTGGGATCAGTCATCGGCAATCGGCTCCTTCGGGGCATTTTCGTGTTCTTCGTCGACGATCTTAATCGCCTCTAATTGAGCTTCCCGCACAAACGCAACCGGATCGAGCACAACCTCTTCACCTACCGTGACTCCTCGCTTGACAACCACATAGACCTCATTACTCTCCACAACTTCAATCACCCGCCGCTGAATTGAATCGGCCAACTTGACCCAACATAGCGACTCTTGGCTGGTCTCCAAAACAGCGGAAACCGGCAACTTCAAAACAGCTTTGTATTCCGACAAAACGATTTCGACTTCCGCGCTCATGCCGGGCTTGAGCCCCGTCGTTCCTTCGGGCAATTTGATGATCGTATCGTATTTGACCATGTTGCCAGTCCACCAACCGGCAGGGCGGGCGATCGAGGCTACTGAAATCACCTCGCCTTCAATTTCACTGTCGGGAATCGAAACTTTCGCTAACATGCCAAGCTTAACCCGGTCCACAATCGACTCGTGAATCCCGACTTTTACTTGCATTTTCTGGAGATCCGGCATTAACAGCAACACTTGATTTTTATGAACGGTCGCGCCCTCGGTGACATCAGGAGAAGACTTCCAAGCGGCAGCGGATGGGAAAATTACCATCCCCGATTTGTCTGATTTAATGACGCACAATTCAAATTCTGATTTAGCCAAGTCACGTCGCTTCTTATCTAGAATTGCTCTCTCTTGGTTGGCAGCATGATCGGCCTCTGCCGCTTTCAAATTACCCTCGAGAGTTTTTAGCTCCATTGCTTTGGTGTATTTTTTTAACACTTCTATTTGATTCTTCTGCGACTCGACCTCTAGCTTGGCCTGCTCCACCGCGACCTTTCTTTGCTCGACGTCAAAAGCATGGGCAAACCCTCGTTTGGATAATTTTTCAGCGTGCCCATGTAAATTAACCCTCATCAAATAATTCGACTCTGCAATGGCCAAATCTTTTTCTAATGTCATTAACTGTGAGATGTAGCGACCATCAAGGTATTCGGAGACTGCCAATTTTGATCTCGCGACTAACGCACTTGATCGTTCGACCGCCGATTGTGACCAAAACGCATACTTTGACCGCTCGTTGATTGCGTCTTCGATTGCCAGGGTGTCTAGTCGAACAAGAACGTCCCCTGCTTCAACGTGTGTTCCGTTTTCAATCACGGAATTAACGGTATTTTCTCCACGGACAAGGCACTTCACTTCGGTATTCTCCGAACTTTCAAGGCCTCCCTGCTCAATCACCGTGACTCTTAAATCACCCCGACCAACCGTATGAACCGGTAACTTATCCGCTTCGACAAATATCTCACCGTAAGTCGATTGATTGGCTCGATACATTACGTAGGCAGGAACCGCGATAACCACCGCTGCGACCAACAGAAAACGGATGAACGAGGACGACGATCTAAAAAACACCTTGACCCCCTTCGGCACCGGGCAAATTATCGCCCGATATTTCACCGTCCGTATCCTCGGATAACCGGCCCGATGGCTCAAAATCCCGAAACGCCTCGCGTTGCGCCTCTTCAAGCCAGTCCAGGGGATTTAACAAAACGTCGTCACCTTCACTGAGCCCGGATTTGACGACAATGAAAACATCATCACTGTCGCCTAGCGTCAAGACGCGCTGCTCAATTTCGCCCGCCCTGTTCTTTACCCAACAAAGAAAAAAACGGCCTGTTTCAACAACGGCGGAAACGGGAACTAGCAGAACGTTTTTGTATTCCGAAAGAACCACTTCAATCTCCGCACTCATCCCCGGTTTTAAATCTTCCGAGGCAGGTATTTTTATAACCGTGTCATACTTGACCATATTCCCAGTCCACCACCCAGCCGGTTTTGCGACAGAAGCGATAAACACAACCTCTCCTTCAATCGAAAAATCCGGAAGCGTTACGACCGCCGTTTGACCAACTTGAACACGATCAACGAGCGCTTCATGAATCCCAACTTTTACTTGCATTTGTGACAAGTCCGGCATCAACAAGAGAACCTGATCTTTCCGCACCGTTGCACCGGCAGCAATATCCGGCCGTTCCTTCCACGCCTCCGCCAATGGAAAGATGACCAGTCCGCCACGCTTTGCCCGAATGACACAATATTGTTTTTCTCCAATGACGCGGTCCCGCCGGCCCTCGTCCATCGCCAAGCCTGCGATATCTGCCTGGAGTTTCGCTTTGCCCGCTCGCAAGTTTCCTCGTAAGGTTTCGAGCCGCATCTCTTTGGTATAGTTATTCAAAACATCAATCGCAGTTTGACAGACTTTTAAACCAAGTTCCGCCTGCTCCAATGAGAATCGCTTGCTCTGGATATCATATTGATTCACATAACCGCGCCGAAACATCGCTTCAGCGTGCCCCATCTCCGTATGAGCTGTATCATACTCGGCTTCCGCCATTGCTAGTTGCTTTTCCAAAGCCTCCAAATGCGTCAAATAAGTTCCCTTGAGATACGCGTCAATTGCAATTTCTGCGTTGGCAACATCGGCCTTGGAGCGTTCGAGGTCGGCCTTAGCCGAGTGTGCGTCGGTCGTCGCTTTTCCGATTTCGTCTTCCAACCGCTTCGTGTCGAGCAACACCAGTTCATCCCCGGGTTCCACGATCGTTCCGCCATCGATCACTTGAATGACCGTGCTGTAACCGCGCACCTGACACTTAACTTCAGTATTGTTGGAACTCTCAACGGTTCCCTGCTCCATCACCGAAACGACAAGATCGCCGAACTGGACTCGGTGGGTCAACGCCCCGTCACGCCCTGAACTGCCGAGCGGAAGCGCCGACCCCTGAACAATCACCAAGCATGCCAACACCGCAACGCACAATGAAACAACCAGCCACCACCGCATTCGCTTGCCACCGGCATCCGCGCGCTTGACGGGTAACTCCGGCAAGGGCTGAACCAGTGGAGTCGAACCGGTATCCGGGACAGATTGTTTTCTCGTCCTCATTATTTCGACATGCCCAATCTTGAATTTATGCTTGCCTAATTGGCTCAAAACGAATGGCATCTTCCATCAGATGCGATTCATCAACATTTGCTTTTCCACGCAAGCTTTCGATAACGTAGACAGTGCGCCACCGTTTTAAACCAATTTTAAATGGGTTTGGTGGACAATTAATCTCGTTTTTTTAAAGATCCTGAGAATTTCACCCAACCTTGCCCGATGAATTACAATACCACACAAAGTTCCCCTCTCTCTCAGATACCCACCAAGTGCTTTTGGGGCTTAAAAAATGAGACGCTCGATTCCCAAATGTGACGGATATTCCGTTTCTCAGCCGGCAAAAATGCCTCGATACTGCCGCGCAAGGCTTAGGTCATTTTCGATCTACGCCATCCGTTTTTTATGTTGCGCCGCCCTAGTATCCGGAGCCGCCCCAAACGCAGCCGCCCAAGCCACACTCAAAATCGATTTGGACACAGTATCGATCGATGGAATCTTCGAAACCGAATCGAAGACTGAGATCCGTGCGGAGGTAAAAAACCAAACTCAGAAATCCATTTCCGGCATATTTCATTGGTCTCTCACTGACGCAACTCAAAAACCAATTCCCCGCTCCGCGCACTCCCAGCCCCTTAAGATCCCCGCCGATTCGGCCGTTTCCATTTCCCACTCGTTTCAAGCAGGCGCTACGGGATTCTATTTTGCCAAGGTTACGTTTGAAGCCGACAATAAACGGCATTCCGAACGCTTTCGATTCGGAATCAATCCCACCGCGATTGCAAGTGAACGATCTGCCGAACCGGATTTTGAAGAATTCTGGACTCAGACCCAAGGCTTACTTGGCAAAATTAAACCGCAATACCGGGTGATCAAGCAAATCGAATCAAAGAACAAAGAACTGACACTCTACGAAATTGAATTTCACAGTTTCGGAAATGTCCGCGTTGGGGGATGGCTGGAAATTCCCAACACACCAGGCCCGCACCCTTGTGTCTTGCGGCTCCCCGGTTATGGCCAGAACATGAAGCCTCTAAACAAGTTTAATGATCTCGCCGTTTTTTCATTTAATATTCGAGGACACGGCAACAGTCAAAAGGACATTCCCGGAAAACCAAATAATTTCTGGGTTCGCGGACTGGAAGACAAAGATAATTATTTTTACCGAGGCGCCTTCATGGACTGTCTTCGTGCTATGGAATTCTTGAAAATCCGACCCGAAATCGATAATGAAAAAATCGCTGTTTGGGGAGGGAGCCAGGGAGGTGGATTGGCCCTTGCAACAGCCGCATTCGACCCAGCCGCGAGTTACTGTGTTGCAGACATTCCCTTTCTTGTGGACTGGGTTAATTATTTTAAACTGACCCGCTGGCCAGAGATGGATCAATGGATCGCAACCAGCCCCGATCAAGACTGGAAATCCGTTTTGAAAACAATGAGCTATTTTGATCTGCTGAATCTGGCATCCCAAATCGAGTGTCCTGTCCTGACCGGCATAGGCCTCCAAGACGACGTGTGCCCACCGACAACTATTTTCTCAATGTTCAACCGGATTCAAGCGCCGAAAACAATTGTGATCTACCCAAAAAGAAAACACTCCACCGGTCGCCAGCACCCCGATCTCGTGTGGCGCACGCTGCGCGCTCATTTTAATCTAAAAAACTAAAGCCTCGCGACGAGGTTCGCTTGCTTGTCCTAACGGGAAAGCCAACGGCGCGCCGATTAGGCCATCCGATAAATCACACCTAAATTCGTTTGGGTATTCCATTCCAATCATATGACAAACCATCTTGCCTAAACCACTCCCATCAAACCAATCAATCCAATTTCGGAGTTGAAATGCGCCCTCAAACGAATTCCACATTTGCGTTCTTGTTGAGTTCAATCACGATTGTTTTTTTCGCAGTCGCCGCAACCGATGCCAGCGACCAGTCCGCATCAACGACGTCCGCGCCCAATCCGGCCTCGAAAGCAATTTTTGATGGCGAATCATTGAAGGGTTGGCATGCCGTACCACCAGAATGCGCGTCCGATTGGAAGGCCGAGGATGGAATGATCGTCGGAACGGGAACCAAAAAACGACTTTCATACCTGGCCTGGGAAAATCAAAACTTATCCGATTTTGATTTATCGTTAAGCTATCGCTTGCATGGCAAAGGCAATACGGGAATCGAAATTCGATCCCAACCCGATCCCTCTGGTCGGCGGCCACTGGTCGGCTACCACGCTGATTTGGGACACCCGGGCATTGGCAAGCATATCCTCGGCGCGTGGGATTTTCATTTTGCCGATCGGAAAGAGCATGGCTGCGACCGGGGGACCGGTCTAGTCATTAACTTGGACGATCAAGCCATCCGCTCAAAACTTGACTCTCCGGTCCAGCAAAATCAAATTCTGTTCGATCAATGGAATCAAGTACGGATCGTCGCGCGTAAAAATCATTTTCAATTTTATATCAACGGCCAGCTCTCTTCAGAATTTACTGACAACAATGCCCACGGCCAGCTCGATCGGGGCGGGATTGGACTGCAGGTTCATGACCCCGGAATGAGGGTTGAGTTCAAAGATATTTGCCTGACTGAATTCCCCACTCCGAAACTTCAAAAGTCACCCAACGTTCTCTTAATCGCGATCGACGATTTGAATGATTGGGTTGGCTGCCTAGGCGGTCATCCACAGGCGCGCTCTCCCAATATCGATCGCCTCGCTAAACGTGGAACGTTGTTTACCAACGCCCATTGCCAAGCACCGATCTGCAACCCGTCACGCACCAGTATTATGTATGGTTTGCGGCCTTCCACCAGCGGCGTTTATATGAACGCCCCCAAACCGTGGACGGTCGCCGCCTTAAAAGAGAATGTGACACTGCCCCGCCATTTTGCTGCGCATGGGTACAAAACCTACACGACCGGCAAGATCTATCATGGCTCGGCACTACCGGATGGTGATTTCGACGTTGTCGGCCCACGCCCCGGGCAGCGACTCAAAATTGACCAGCGTCTGATCAGGCCAACAAAAGAAGGCGCTAATGGCCTTTGGGATTTTGGGGCACAGCCTTACGACGAAAAATTGTTCCAGGATCACCTAACAGCGAGCTGGGCGATTGAACAACTACGAGCTCACGAAACCTCCAGGAAATCCAACGACGAAACCCAATCGGCCGACCCATTTTTTATGGCGATTGGTTTCTATCGCCCCCATGTCCCCTTCTATTCCCCCCAGCGAATTTTCGATCAAATTCCACTCAACGATATTGAACTCCCCGCAGTAAAACCAGGTGACCGCAATGACCTTCCAGCTATCGCCAGTGAATTGATGGTCGCGCCGGTGGCCCCGGACCATGCGTGGTTCGTTCAATCATCTAATTGGCGACGGGCCGTTCAATCCTACCTGTCTTGTATCCGGTTCACCGATGAACAAGTCGGACGACTACTCGATACGGTGTACCAAAGTTCTTTAGCAGACAATACGATCGTGATTTTATATTCTGACCATGGTTTTTTTCTCGGAGAAAAAGAACGGTGGGCAAAACAATCGTTGTGGGAACGCGCAACACGTGTCCCTTTCATCATTGTGCAACCGGGCGGAAAGACGGGGCAAGTCTGTTCGCAGCCAGCCGAATTACTGTCTATTTACCCCACGCTTATCGAACTTTGCGGGCTAACTCCGCGGACCGAGCTTGAAGGAAATAGCCTTGCTCCTTTGCTCAAAAACCCCAAGGCAACTTGGCATCACCCCGCTCTGACAACTCACGGGAAGGACAATCACAGTGTCCGCACAGACACACATCGCTACATTCGTTACCGCGATGGTTCCGAAGAGCTATACGATCTTCAAAATGATCCTAACGAGTGGAATAACATTGCCAAACAGCGGGGAATGGAAACCTTGACATCTCAACTACAGAAGCAAATGCCGGTTAAAAACGCTGAGCCTGCGATTGGGCCTCAGCGGCAAAAGAAAAATCGATCAAAACAATAACCAACCTTCCAAGACCTCGACAGATTCCCAGGATTCATTGTCGATAGAAATTCTAGATTCTTATCGGAACATCTCCAGCTGCAGCTGGTTAACAAAGTGGTTCAAAGCATTCACTCAGTAAAAACGGCGACTCAAAATCGAATGCAAAATTTTATTCCCAATCTCAAACTCGGCATCGCATTTTTAGTTTTTTTGGCGTTGAGTTGGTTGTCCGTCACCGCAGTCGCGCAATCTGTTGACAAAAAACCGCTGGGCGAGGCTCGACAAGCCAGCAAACCCTTGAGCCAGATCGTAAGAATTATTGTCAATCGAGAGACCAATCAAATTACACTGATTGGCACCCCCGAGGACGTGGAAACCGTCAAACGAGCGATCGAGTCACTCAATCGAAATCGTCGACAGCGGGCCGCGCCAGTGGTTAGCGAAAAAGTCGTTTTGTACCGCGAGTTGGCCGAAAACGTGGCTTCGGTCATGAAAAACACACAACCTGCCTTCACGAGGCGGCAGGGCAAGTTAACCATCACCCCCCTGCACACCCCCGAGGCAATTTTTTTAACCGGGCCGCCAGCGCTAGTCGAATGGGCCAAAAAATTTATCGCGACCCTCGATCATTGATGATTCAAGACGAATAACGTGCGCGAGCTGGTCGTCCCGAATCTACCACCAATCCAAAAAAATATCCGCCACGAAAACCGTGACGGAGAATGATCGCTCACTCCAGCGAACCGAGGTTACCGAGAGCTCTTATTGAGTGGTTCGGGAACCACGAGTGCCTTGGGGAAATCCGCTGCTCGATCGCCCCCGCGTGTTTCCAATCGCTTATTTTGAGAACCACCTTTGGGTTGGTTCATCGGGATATCCATCCCTCCCAAATCCGCCATCATCTGGTAGAGTCGGTTTTCCATCTCCTTGGCTTGCTTTGCAACGTCAGGATTACGGATCAGATTATTCTGCTCCATTGGATCTGCCTGAAGATCAAAAAACTCGTCCGTATCCCAAAGCCCGTAATACGTCGTGTATTTATATTTATCACTCCGCAACGAAAAGACGGTCGGGGATTGCGGAAAGTTCTTTTCCCAATAGTAGGCGTACAAAAAATACTCCCGCCATGGCACAGACTTTCCTTGAGCCAGTTGGATACAACTATCGCCATCCATATGCGCTGGTTTTTCGAGACCCATCGCCTCCATCACCGTTGGAGCAATGTCAATGTTGGCCACCATTTTTTCGACGACCGTTTGGCCTTCAAAAAGATCCGGGCATTGCATCAGCAGGGGCACCCGAATGGACGTCTCATAAGCAACGCGTTTATCAATTAAACCGTGCTCACCAAACATGAATCCATTATCACCCATGTAGATTACAAGTGTTTCATCATGGATTCCCATTTTCTTCAGTTGTTCGATAACAGCACCGACGCTGTCATCCACCGAGCACAACGATTCACAATACCGTTTGTAATATTGCTCAATATTTAGATCGCTGTGATAGGGAAAATCTACACCATGCCAACTGTTGCGCTGGTCGAGCAGCCACCGTGGAAGATCTCGTTGATTGTCCTTCAGCTTTTGCTCGCTCGGTGGGCGCGCAAATGGTTTGTCGGCAAACTTCTGATCGTACTTCTTTTCCGGCGTGAAATTAGCGTGGACAGCTTTATGGGAAAGGTACAAAAAGAACGGCTTTTCACTTGCTTTTTGATCTTCTAAAAATTCAAGTGCATAGTCGGTCAACTCCGTTGTGATGTATCCCTTTTGCTTGACTCGTTTCCCATTAACATTCAGCGTGTAGTTAGGGCCTGGTGCCACATAATGCCCCTGCCCTTTGAAGCTGACCCAATAGTCAAAACCCGGCCGCGGCCGATCGTGGTGCCCGCCCATATGCCACTTACCAATAAAGCCGGTCGAATAACCCGCTTTCTGTAAATATTGGGGGAAAAACAAAGTCCCCTCTGGCACCACCCGGTTGTTATCGATCACTCGGTGACGAAAGGTATAAAGCCCGGTCAAAATTGACGCGCGACTCGGTGAGCAAAGGGAGGTTGTGACCAAGGCGTTCTTGAAATGCACTCCATTGGCAGCCATGGCGTCCATGTGGGGCGTTTCCGCGAATTGGTGCCCTAGAAAACTCATCGCATCGTAACGATGATCATCACTCAAAATAAAAACTACATTTCGAGGTTTCTTGTTTTTGATTTTGACAGGCACAACTTCGCTGGGAACGGGTTGAACCGCATCGTCTCTGGCCTGCAAGCCGATAGCAGGCATGAAAAGGACTGCCAAACCACACGTCAAAAAAAATCTAATCACAGCAAGTTATCCTTGGGAAATAGAACGGCGAACTACATCTCAATCATACACGGCAATCGTCGCACAACGCCACTGTCTATTGGCGATCCCAGAGTTTATCGAGCTTGAATCCTATATTTTTGCATTAGAGATTCAGTAACCTGATTAAACTTTTCTTGATTCAATGCTCGATCGTAAACCACGATTTCGGCAATTTGACCTTTAAAAAAGAAACGATTCCGATGATGCCCGCACCCGATAATCTGAGATGAAGTTACCGCTAAACTGCCAATTGGATCTCCTTCGGCCACGGCTTCACCGTTGACAGATAGCTCGAAAATATCTTGCTCGACACTATAACGCACCGCACAAATCTGGGGCTCATGGGAGGTTGTCGGCTTTACATTTTTCAGCGCCTCCATCCGAAATGGCGGCACGTTTTTGTTTTGCCAGGACCAGGTATAACTCCCCGCCTCGCTTTTTTCACGACGTTCCAGCACAAACTTAGTCTGCCCTCCTAAAACCAAAAGATGGCCATAACCAACTTCTTCGAGCGGATCAAATTGACAGACAATCAATGCCGTCGCATCGGCTTTCAATCGCAGTGGGGTCGTTGCGAGAAATTCCTTCCTCTCAAAACCGCCGAATTGAACTGCCGGACGGCCTCCAAGGCCATTCTCTGACCATCCGGGGCGACGGTCTGCATTGACTTGCCAAGCCGATGATTCTAGTTCTTGATTTGCACGATCAGCTTGGCTTTGAGCTAAATTTTCCCATGAAATCACGCGGCCCTTGGAATCCCTCTGGACTCCCTGCCCCGCTTCAAACCACATCGTCAAATGCTCTTCATCGACCAATTCAGTGATCTCGGTTCGATTTTTGACGCGCTGGCGATCAACAATCGAAGTCCGGATGAACTGGCTTGGGTTGGCCTCAATTACCTCCGCCGCAACATCCCCTTCTCTCTTGACCCGCAGTCCCATCGCATCCGTTAAACGCTGACTTCCGAACTCGCGCTGACTGCCAGAATTCGGATCTAGTTCTTGAGCCTTGGCTTGGTTTGCAATTAATTCGACCTCTCCCTTGAAAACATGAGTTTCGGTATCGCCGTTGGGATCAACGCTCACACCAAACTCAGTTCCATGATCAATCAGTCGGCCACTCGGGGTTAATATCTCAAACCCGATTGCCGAATCTGGAATCACCGCAGTCAACTTTCCCGACTGAAGGAAGCCGCTATTGTCCGATAAAAACTCAAGATTGGCCGGCCCCTCCAACGTGACCCTGGCACCTTTCCGGAACTCAACAACAACAACTCCCTCAAGCAAAACAATAGACTGTCCCGCTTCGAAGGAAGAGTTAGCAGTACTCCATTTTTCGTTTTCCAAAACACAGTCTATTCGCTGGACAACTTCAGCGACTCCGTTCTTTTCGGAGCTCAACGGAGCGACCTGCACCTCCCGCATTCGGACGATCTCTGGTCCACTCCACGGTCGTGTAAAGTAAAACGCAAGGGTCGTCAAAACAGCCGCACTTGCTGCAATCGAAATGTAAGTCAGCAAATGCCCTCGCAATGAAGAATCTGTCTCCGAATCGACTCCCGCAAGCGAATTCCAATGGACTTCCGGCCGATCGACGGCCTCGCTTCTGGCTGATTCTGCAATGTCTGACACTGACTGGTCGAGAGATAGCATTTTGGTATAAAAAATCCTCGCATCCTCGTTTGCTTCCAACACATCCTGGAGATGATTGAATTCATCCTGTGAAATCGCTCCGTCAATCGCGCGAAAAATTAGTTTTTCAATCTCTTCGTTCATTTAAGATTCCTCGGCCAGACGACGTTCAACACAAGCCAGCAATTGTTTTCGAAGCCCATTCATTTTGCTGTACAGACGACGTGATTTTTCACCATTTTCTTTAGCAATCCGCTTCACTGAATCACCTGGGCGATACACACTCAATAACAGTCGCCGTGATTCCACAACGAGCTGGCTCAAGCACCGCTCAACAGCCATCCGCTCCAAATCTCGCTTTGCAATTTGTTCGAACGCATCATCGGCCAACTGCTCAAGAATGTGCTCTCTGAATACCAACCGGTCGCGTGCCCAGTCGCGTTGGCAACTCATGACCTTAAATCGCGCAATAACGCAGGCCCAGCGAATGAATTCATCGCTTCCCTGAGCTTGGTCAGGATAACCCGAGTCGCCTGATTCAAAATCAGAAAATTTTCGCCAACACTCTAGCGCTGTTTCCTGAGCCACATCATCGACTCCTTGAGTCGATGGCAATAGTGAACGAATAAAACGGCGAATCGCCTGATCGTTTCGGGCGAGTAACCCCACAAAACGATGATAGCGATCTTCCTGAGAATTTGTTTTGTCCAAAGTTGATGCCCTCAGTACTGCCATTCCACTTTCACGGTGATTTACTTGAAATTACCGAGATTTTTCTCAAAACCAAGATTTTTTCGCCTAAATTCCATCGAAAACGGCTTTTCGAATCTCGCCTTAACCATCTGACTCGATTGAGCGAGCCCATTTCAATATAGAAACGGATATCTGCCAGAGTGTTATTCAAAATTTAATTATGCAAATAGGCTATTAAATATTTGATAAAATTTGAGATTCCGACGTAAATCAAACCGCGCGCGGAATAGCCATTCGACGCGACGCTTTGTTTCATTGGCTTTCCACATCATTGGCTAAATTATCCAATAAAAAATTACAACGCTTTCGTTACGTTCCTCTCTGGCTCTAAACTTCGAATGTCCTGTTATGGCTCGCCACGCGAGCACACTTACAGATACAACCATCATGAAATCTAAACTACTTATTCTCTGCTTGGTCTTTATTTGTCACCCACTGAACGATGTCTTGGCTGTTCAACAACCCAATGTGATTTTGATTATATGCGATGACCTCAATGACTATGTTGAAGGCTTTGGTGGACACCCTCAAACTCAAACTCCCAATATCGCTCGCTTGAGTAAAACCGGCGTCACCTTCACTCAGGCTCACTGCAACATTCCAATTTGCGGACCTTCCCGGGCAAGTCTATTTACCGGAATTTATCCACATCATTCCAGTTGCTTCGGATTTACAAAATGGAGTGAGTACGAAGTTCTGAAGAATTCTCGAACAATCATGGACCACTTTCGGGCCAATGGCTACCTCACGCTCGGGACGGGAAAGTTAATGCACCACCTGGTTCCCAAGGAATGGAATCAATACGGCAACCCCGCCGACTATGGCCCTTTCGCGCTCACCGGCAGTGATCGCGTGGCCCATCCCGATGTCCCGGCACCCTATCGCGAGATCGGCGCCGTCGACGGTTCGTTCGGTCCTTTGGTCAACATTTCCGGACGCACCAACCAAGACGGAGTTCCATTTTCATGGCTCACCGGCGGCTGGGGAAAAACGCGAACGCTTAACATCACTACTCAAGAAACTCGTGACCAAACTGCCGACGAACTCAATTCTCAATGGGCGGTGGATCGACTGAAAGAATTAGCCGAGAAACCGGGGGATCAACCTTTCTTCATGGGCGTCGGATTCATTCGCCCTCATACCCCGCTAGTCGTTCCCAAGCGTTTCTTCGACCAATTCCCGCTCGATTCCATTGAGCTGCCAGAAATTAAAAAAGGGGACATCGAGGATACATTCGCCCTTTCGATTCGTGGGGACGTAGCTTCGCAAGAACCAAATTCACAACGAACCATGGACATGGGAAGCCGGCTGTATCAGGAACTAGTCGCGTCCTATGAGACTCGAGAAGAAGCACTCCGGCGATTCATTCAGGCCTATCTCGCCAGTGTTGCTTCGGTAGACGAATTGATTGGCAATATTATGGATGTCGTCGAACAAACTTCACTCGCCGATAACACGATCGTCATCGTGACGAGTGATCACGGGTGGGGTATGGGTGAGAAAGACTATCTTTACAAGAACTCACTGTGGCAGGAAAGCACGCGAATTCCGCTTGTCATTCGAGCACCTGGAATTTCCCAACCGGGAAGTGTTTCTGATCATCCGGTTTCACTCATTGATATCTATCCGACGTTGGTTGAACTGTGTGGCTTAACCGGTGAAACGATGAAGAATAATAAAGGCCGGCCACTCGATGGATTCAGTCTAAAACCATTTTTAGAAGACGCTCAAACCAAGGCTTGGGACGGGCCTGAATCGGCGCTTACTGCACTTTACAAATGGCGAACCAAGTACAACCCTGCCAAAGAAAATTACTCTCTACGGTCGGACAACTATCGATACATTCGCTATGAAAATGGAAAAGAAGAGCTTTATCAAACCAAGTCAGACCCACATGAGTGGAACAATCTAGCAACCGACCCAAGCCACGCGGGTCCACTAACTGCCCTGCGCAGCCAGTTGATCAAACGAATTCCTACCGAAGAAGATTCGATTCCTAATCAGCCAGTTTTTAAACCCAAAAAACCCGTCCAATCAAAACCTCCCGTCAGAGGAAAATCGGCAACTGACAAAAAAACTGGCGAATATTGGAAAAATGAATATTTCAAAAAGCACCCGGACGCTGACACGAATGGAGACGGAGTCCTGTCTTGGCCTGAACGCAACGCTCATAATCCAAAAGCAGATTCTAACCCTGACGCGGGCGACCCAAGTTCGAAATCAGCGGAGAACAAATCAGATTCTTCGCAGCCAGAAAAACCAATGTCGGACCTGCAATGGAAAGATCATTTTTTCAAACTACACCCCGTGGCAGACACCAATCAGGATGGAGATTTGAGCTGGTCCGAATATAAACAATTCAAAGCTGAGCTGGACAAAAAAAAGAGCGATTAGTAATTGCTACCAATGGAACAACCTGGCAACCCGTCAAGATCACCAAGCCACACTGCAAGCCATGCGATCCCGTTTAAACGACATGGTTCCCCAACTGCGAAAAAAAAACCAACTCAAAATTCTGAATGATCTGAACTTATGATCCCTTTGAATATCAATTTCTCTATCACATCCATTTGTGTGACGGTCGTTGTCTTGTGCGGCGGATTTAGCGCACCAACCGTATCGGCCAACGAACCGCCTAACGTCATTTTATTTCTGATGGACGACATGGGGTATGGCGATTGCCGGTCCTACAACGCGGACAGCAAAGTCGCGCTTCCCAATCTGGAAAGACTCGCAACCGAAGGCATGCTTTTTACCGACGCCCACTCTCCATCGTCGGTTTGTGCGCCGACAAGATACAGCGTCCTAACAGGAAACTATCCCTATCGTGGTCGGCTAGAAAACGGCACCTGGATCTTTCATCAGCCTTCCCAGGTTCTCGACGGACAGCAAACCATCGGTGACTTGATGAAAAATGCGGGTTACCACACCGCGTTTTTAGGAAAGGTGCATCTCGGAGGGCAGGTGTTTAGCAAGAGCACCGGCGAGCCAATCTCGTGGAAATACGATTTTCGGGATATTGATTTTTCTCGACCTATTGAAAACAGCCCATTCAGTTTTGGGTTTGATTATGCCTACGAATTACCACAGGGAATTCAAGGGCCACCTTATCTGGCATTTGAAAATGGCCTCCTTGCCGGGAATCCCGAAGAGTTGAAAATCTGGGAAAAAGGAATCCATGGCAACTCGGTAATCTTGAAAACCGGGTTTGGATCTCCCGATTGGGACACTTCTCAAATAGGGCCAATCCTGACGGATAAAGCACTTCAGTTCATTGATCAACACGTTTCCGATAACCAGGCAACTGGTCGTCGAAAGCCGTTCTTCATGCACTATTGCACCGAGTCCTGCCATAAACCGCACACGCCTCCGGTGGAACTTGACGGAGTAAAAATCAAAGGCGCTTTTGGAGATTTCCACCTCGACATGTTATTCGAAGCAGACGTGACGCTCGGGAAAATGATAGATCGACTTCGTCAACACGGCGAGCTAGACAACACACTGATTCTTTTTGCCAGTGACAATGGTGGGCTTTCAAGAGGCAAGCCGGAAGCTAAAAAACTGGGGCACGACTCATGCGGCGGACTTCGCGGCAGCAAAGCCTCGATCTGGGA